>Ga0208524_1000827_pt1 | contig 15480 bp, 11 predicted proteins | sample ETNtaG_28_FD_185779 | JGI IMG/M metagenome (GOLD analysis project Ga0208524, IMG submission 185779) | Marine microbial and viral communities from oxygen minimum zone, Eastern Pacific Ocean - ETNP201406SV61 (SPAdes) (version 2) | ecosystem: Environmental > Aquatic > Marine > Oceanic ... | reverse complement strand
GGTGTTAAATACGATTTCACCTGATGTTTCCCCCTCTGCGCCAAAGGAAATTCCCTCAAATATCTTTCCGTCAGAGAGAGCGAGAATGGCTTTTTTAGTTTTCATAGCATCAAAATTTTCTTAATATTTAAGGTCTGTAATTCTTGTTTTTAGATATTACTTGTTAGTTACTTAACTGTCAAGTTGGAGTATTTTTTCGCTTGACAGTAATTATGCGTCTGCTATCATAACTTAATACACAGAATGGTACTTAGGAAAAGAATTGATTGTTTTGTTATAAATATTAAGTTGGAATTACGTAACTTTGTTTGGAATAAAATACTAAGTTCGCCAGAGTAAATAGACAGAAGGAATCATTTATGCATGATGAGAGTCGGCACTTTACGCTGCCAAACATAATCAGCTTTGCAAGAATATGTTTCATTCCTCCTTTTGTAATCTGCGTAATGCAGGTTCAGCATCATGACTTTTACAGATATATAGCATTAGGGGTATTACTTATAATTGGTGTAAGTGATATCCTGGATGGTTATCTTGCACGCAAAATGGGCGAAACCACAAATTTTGGTAAATACCTTGACCCTATTGCGGATAAGCTGTTATTAATAATTGCGTGTATCTTACTCTCTTCAGCCACACTATGGCCCGGACCTAGATTCCCTGTTTGGGTATTAGTCGTAATTCTCAGCAGAGAACTGTTTTTCTCGCTCGGTGTAATAACGGCCTTTGTTACGGTAAGACGAAGAATTACATGGCAGCCCAGTAAGCTGGGTAAGCTTACGACGTTTTTGCAGATTACAGCAATAATCGCTGTGCTTTTAGGAAACCACATCTCTTTGGATACATTTTTAATTCTGTGGTTCCTGGTTGCAGGTGTTACTTTGATATCAGCAATAAATTATACCTATATGGGTGTTAGACAGCTTTAAACTTATTTACAGAAGTTAAAGACAAGGAAGGTTCATATCATGTTTAATACAATAACAGAGGTAATTGAAGATTTAAAACAAGGCAAGATGGTTATCGTCGTTGACGATGCAAGCCGCGAAAACGAGGGCGACCTGACAATACTGGCGGAAAAAATTACGCCTGATATTATAAACTTCATGCTATCACATGCCAGAGGCATAATTTGTTTAACAATAACCGGTGAACGTGCCGAACAAATTGGCCTGACACCAATGGTGACAGACAATACTTCCAACTATCAAACCCCCTTTACAGTAACCATAGATGCAAAAGAGGGTATAACAACAGGTGTTTCTACAAAGGATAGAGTTAAGACCATATTAACGGCTATAGATGATAACTGTAAGCCTCATGACCTTGACAGGCCGGGACACGTCTTTCCACTCATGGCTCAAAAAGGAGGTGTACTGGTGCGTGCGGGACATACAGAAGGTGCTGTTGACCTTGCCCGTCTGGCAGGTATGAAACCTTCCGCCGTAATATGCGAGGTCATGAATGAGGACGGAACGATGTCAAAGCTTCCTGAACTTACAAGATTTGTAGATAAGCATGATCTGAAAATGTGTACTATTGCAGATATCATTAAATATCGCCATGACCAGGAACGTTTGATAGAAAAACGTGTTTCTGTAAATCTGCCTACTGTATACGGAAAATTTGTATTACATCTTTACCGTTCGTTTATTGATGAATACCTGCACCTGGCTTTATGCCTCGGAAACATTGGAAGCATGGATAATACAGCCGCTCCGATCCAGACAGAACCGGTTTTAATACGCGTACATGACGAATGTTTAACGGGTGATATCTTTGGCTCCTTGAGATGTGATTGTGGGGAACAGCTTCATAGTGCGTTAAAGATGATACAGGAAAAGGGAAAGGGAGTTTTGCTTTATATGCGGCAGGAAGGCAGGGGAATCGGACTTGAAAACAAACTGCACGCTTATTCATTACAGGAAGGTGGTCTTGATACGGTTGAGGCAAATAAGAAACTGGGTCTCGGTGCGGATAAACGTGACTACGGAATAGGGGCACAGATACTCAGAGATTTAGGAATATCGAAGATGAGACTCTTATCAAACAATCCAAAGAAGTTTGCTGCTCTGGCCGGTTATGGTTTGGAAATTACGGAACGCGTTCCCATCGTTATCACACCACAAGATGAAAATGAGCAATATTTGCGCACAAAAAAAGAGAAGCTAGGGCACATCCTCGAAGGCGTTTGATTGGTTTTATAGTAAAAGAACGCCGTCCTCAATTCTTTAATTCTTTCCTGCCTGCCGGTAGGCAAGCCTCCCCGCCAGACTGTTAGGCGGGAATCGCCAATCATAAATCCCTTAATCCATATATGAATATTTACAAGAAATACATAGCTGAATCTCTGGGAACACTTTTTCTGGTCTTTATTGGAGCCGGTGCAGTATGCGCCAATTATTCCCTGAAGATGGCTGGAGGACAGGGAACAGGCTATGCGACGGCTATAGTAGTATTTGGTATTGTGGTTGTTGCTGTTGTATACGCTACAAGTTATATTTCAGGCTCTCACGTAAATCCGGCAGTAACTATATCTTTTCTTGTTACAGGAAGGATGGATGCCGGCACAGCAGTCTTTTACATAATATCTCAATTGCTGGGTGCTGTAATTGCAGGATTCTTCTTGAGGTTCCTATTTCCGGATGCAGTCAGTACCGTTCATTTAGGTACATGTGTTTTAGGGAAAGGAGTTGAATTCTGGAAGGCTCTACTTATAGAAGCTGTTATGACCTTCCTCTTTGTATTTACAATATTTGCGGCTGTCGTTGGCAGGAAGGTGCCGGGGGTCCTTGCCGGTGTTGCTATTGGTCTGGTGTACTTATTTGGGGCACTGATTGCTTCTTCAATAAGCGGTGGTGCGCTGAATCCTGCACGTGTTTTCGGCCCTGCAGTGGCATCCGGTCATTTCGACTATCACTTTGTCTGGTGGCTTGGGCCTGTGTCCGGTGGGATTGGTGCTGTATTTCTTTATGATAAAATATTTTCTGGAAAGCCTGCAGAGAAATGATTAATCAATGACTAATTACTAATTTAACTTTGCTGCTGATTGCGATTCAGATTTTATTTCAGCTTTAGCTCCGTATTCAATACTCTAGCCATCCTCTTTTACCGAAGGTTCTGCAACTGTTTCTGTTTTGTCCTGAACAGAGAGAGAGGACGTATTGTCGCCTTTATCTTTGTCAGGTGTCGCAGTATTAAGAGTTGGCAGAAATAGCTTAGTGTTGATTCTATCTTTAATACGCTGGTCTTCCTCTTCAATAAATGATTTAACAATAGGAATTCTTATAACCAGCTCACGGACAACCTCCTCACTTGCCCTTGCCGCATAAACGTCTCTCAGGCTCATGTAGTTCTGGAACGAAGCGATTATAAAATCAAAGGGATTAGTTGCTACACGGATATCATTATCATGCCTTATATGCTCACCTTCAAAGTAAACAGTGCCATCCTCCGTGGAAACACATTTGACACGTAAGCCAATCTGGATTTGGGCAAAAAGCGTGTAATAGGAGTTTTTGTATTCTGTTACCTGGCCATAAATCAGTGCATCTACGTCGAGTATCCTGCCAAGTTCCTGGGCCGTCACCTTATATAAGTCATTAGGTGTTAAAATCCCGAGTGCCTCCAGCATCTTATCAACGTACATTAACTCTATATCTACAAATTCTCTGGCGGCAAAATGGCCGAAGAAAAACCTTCTCAGCCTGTTTGCATAAGTCCAGTTCCAACCATCCTTTTCTTTATCGCTGAACCTGGGGATAGGGATGGAGTTCAGGATATAATTTCCACCCACCAGATTGTCAAATGGTAGTATTGCGATTTTCCTGGGCGGATTGGTATAATACTTATCCGAGATCTCAAACTCTTTATCTCCCGGATCAATCTGGTAAATTCTGTCTATGGTTTTTTTCTTTCCGTGTTCTGCAATTCCTTCTTCGTTTTGAAAGAAAGGTTCTTCTCCGGTAGTTTTTCGTTTAACATAATTACGCGAAAAACATCCTGTTGCAATCAGCGAGATTACGAGCAGGGTTGCGAAACCTTTAACCATCTTCCGTGAAGAGATAGAAATTTTCATCTGTTTAAGTTTAAAACTATTGTTATTTGTTATTCGTAAATCTTTTCTTCTTTCACCTTCTTGTCCTCGGTGCCTTCTGTCTGGGGGAGCGAGACAACTAATCCATTTTATTTAAATAAAATACAACTGTCAATAACTTTTAAAATTGGTCATGGAGAATGTTTCAGATATATCATTCAGTCTCATCTTCTGAAACCTTTTTTCTCGAATGTTTCTTTTGTGATCTTCTTTTTTTATTCTGCAGTATCTGCTCCTTCACCCGACGGGGCTGTTTCGTAGGAATCCGTTCCTTATCTTTGATGTTCAGCTCCATCAACTTTACCTGGAGCCTTTTAAAAGCAAGTTCTCTGTTTTTTATCTGTGAACGTGATTCTGTTGCAATTACTCTTATACCCGTGGGATTGTGATATAGTCTTACACAAGACATAGTCTTATTCTTGTGTTGACCGCCCGGCCCGGAGCTCTTATAATAATCTAACCGGACCTCCTTTTTCAAATTTTTCAGATCAATCGAATGTTTTTTCATCTAACAACCCCAGAGTGGTAGTTACAATTCACTTTTACCACATTCTAATATTAATGACAAATAGTAACCATAATATATTCCATATTCCCAAAATCTGAAAAACGTATAAATATTAGACATTTAATCAGGTTTTAATGTAGATGTTTCAGATTCTTTTTGTATAATCACCAATACTATAATACCTATAAGATATGTTAACACAAGAACTTAAGCGTAGACGGCTTTTAGGTCGTTTACTATCCGGATGTATTTAGGGCAATGGCGTGGATTTTGTCATAAATAGTTGAAAATATGGACTTCTCACCGCTCCCCGGACAAAAGACGCCGAGGACTTTACACTGATTAACACAGATGAAAAAATAGAGACAAAACGAATAACTAATAACAGAATATTATTATGAGCAGAAAAGAAAGACGTTACGAAAGTGCTAAGTTTATCCATAACCTGGAACCCGACTATCAAAAAGTTTATTTAGAGATACCGGATGATTTTCGTGAGAAAATCTTAACCAAACTCTCCCGGTTATATGGTGAAGATACAGCAAAAGAATATATGCCCGAGCTTGAACGTATCTGCAGGGTCTATTATGCCTATAAAACTGAAGAGATGCTTGAGCGTACAAAAACATTAGACCCGAAAAATCTTTTTACAGAAGAGGACGTTATCTTAATTACTTATGGAGATCTTATCCGTGAAGAAGGTGCTTCTCCGCTTACGACACTCTCAAAATTCTGTGGCCTCTACCTCAAGCAGACAATTAACACACTTCATATACTCCCATTCTTTCCCTATTCATCAGACAGAGGTTTTGCTATTGAAGATTTTGAGACTGTAGACCCTGAACTTGGATCATGGAAGGATATTGAAGATCTGGCGTCACGTTATAAACTGATGTTTGACGGAGTGATAAACCATGTCTCATCAAAGAGCCGATGGTTTCAGAGGTTCCTGGACGGAACCCCACACTATAAGGACTTTTTTATCAGTTATGACTCTTATGATGACCTTACATCCGAGGAGCGAAGTGCTATTTTTCGGCCGCGTACCACTGATATCCTTACAAAATTCCATACCATCGATGGAGAGAAACACATCTGGTCAACTTTCTCAAAAGATCAGATCGATTTAAATTATAAGAACCCTGAAGTATTGGTAAGGGTTATTGAGATATTACTGTTATATGCGCGCAAAGGGGCTGTCATTATCAGGCTTGATGCTGTTACCTTTCTCTGGGCAAATCCGGGTACTTCGTGTGCCAACCTGGAAGAGACGCACATGATCGTCAAGGTCTTTCGGGATATCTTAGACCTTGTTGCACCGCATGTGTCAATAATTACCGAAACAAACATCCCGCACGAAGACAATATTTCATACTTTGGAAATGGCAGTGACGAGGCGCATATGGTTTATAATTTTGCCCTCCCGCCTCTTGTGCTTCACACATTTTACACAAAAGACACGACCAGGCTCAACGAATGGGCAGAAAGCCTTAAACCACCTTCTGAGACAACGGCTTATTTCAACTTTCTTGACTCACATGACGGTGTGGGACTTATGGCAGTTAAGGATTTATTATCGCACGATGAAATTCAGTTTATTATTCGCAGAGCAAGAGAACATGGAGGCTATATCTCTTACAAAACCGATAAGGATGGCCAGGAGGTACCATACGAGATTAATATTACATGGTTTAATGCTCTTTGCAGGGAAGACGGTACGCCACATACAGACCTTCAGGTCGATATATTTATTGCTTCAAGAGCCATGGCCCTGGCCCTTCAAGGAGTTCCGGGGATCTATCTGCACAGCTTTTTTGGTACCAGGAATGATATAGATGTAGTAAGCTGCCCTATATCTAAACGCGAGGTGAATCGCAAAGCACTTGATTACAATACACTCACAAAAGCTATAGATGATCCTGATACACTGACATCAAAGATCATTCGTAAACTGAATTCTATTATTTCTCTCAGGACAAAACAGAGCGCCTTTCATCCAAATGGAGCTCAGAAAATTTTAAAAGTCAAACCTGAGATATTTGCAGTCTTAAGAACATCTCCTAACGAAGACCAGCATATCCTCTCTTTGATCAATATTACGGATGATGAGATTCAGATAGCAATTCCATTGAGAGAAGTTCAAGTACTCAAACAGGAATGGTATGATCTTATCAGCCAGGATAAGCATACTTTTAAAGATGAAAATATCAGCCTTACATTAAAGCCTTATGATATTGTCTGGCTGGAGCCTCAATAACAAATATCAAAAGAGATATTTAACGCTCCCTGGACTGAAAAACGCCGAGGACAAGAGAGAACGCAGAGAAAGACTAAAGGCTGTGGTTAAAGGCAAAAGACAGACACGAATTTCACAAATTGACACTAAAAAAACAAATCTCACCGCACCCGCCACACAACACGTCGGGCAGGAAGGCGCTCCCCGGACTGGAAGGCGCCGAGGACGAGTAAGATCGCTTCCCGGACAAAAAGCGCAGAGAACGCAAAGAAAAACTAATATATAGGTTAAAGACAAAAGAAGAAAAGATTTGGGATTTACGAATTACCCTGTCTGCCGACAGGCAGGGATTTCAGATTTACGAATGACCAATGACCATTGACTAATAATCAGGAGCACATAATGAAAGAGCCGGATTTTTCTATTTCCGTTCTGGGTGAACCAACTATACAAATATCTGCAATATCTGAAAAAAAAGATGTATTGAATACAAGCTATGTGGGTGACGACCAGTATATACTTTACGATATTGCCGTTACCAATGGGAAATCGGAAGTCAGTCTTGACCGGAGCAATCTGATCGAAAAGGCCGGCCCGAGAGAAAAAATTTATTTTGAACCTGCCAAAGTGCATGCAGGGGTAGTCACCTGCGGCGGGTTGTGTCCCGGACTCAACGACGTGATACGGGCAATTGTCATGACCCTGTGGTATCGTTATGGCATAAAACGTATATCCGGTTTCAGGCATGGGTATCGGGGCTTTCTTTCGAGATTTAACCTGCCGGTTATGGAGTTGACGCCTGATGTCGTAACCAAGATTCATAGCCTTGGGGGTACTATTCTCGGGACTTCGCGAGGTTACGGTGAATATATTGAAGAGAAGGTTGATTTCCTCGAACGTATGAACATTAACATGCTCTTTGTCATTGGCGGTGATGGTACACAAAAGAGTGCTCTTGAAATTTCTGAGGAGGTAAAGAAACGGGGCCTTAAGATTTCTGTAATAGGAATTCCCAAAACTATTGATAACGATCTGAGCTTTGTACAGAAATCATTCGGATTCCAGACAGCAGTTTCCCGTGCGGTAGATGCCGTTAACTGTGCACATGTGGAGGCGCATGATGCGGTAAATGGAATAGGAATTGTCAAAGTAATGGGACGTGAATCAGGGTTTATCGCCGCTCACACTGCCATGGCTATAAATGATGCGAATTACGTACTCATCCCTGAGGTACGTTTTGATCTGGACGGAGAAAATGGTTTACTTGCCAATCTGGAAAGGAGACTCGAACAACGGAATCATGTTGTGATCTTAGTAGCAGAAGGTGCAGGGCAGGAATACATGAAAGATTCCAGGGCCTGTGATGCATCAGGTAATATACAGCTTAATGACATAGGCATTTACCTTAAAGAGCGGATTAGTGAATATTTCAAGAAAAAGGAGATAGAAATTAACCTGAAATATATTGATCCCAGTTACATGATCCGCGGTGCGCCTGCCAATTCTAATGACTCAACTTACTGTGCCAGACTCGGCGCTCATGCAGTGCATGCGGCCATGGCAGGAAAAACGGAAATGATTATAAGCCTTATCCATTCCCAATTTGTTCACGTACCCATTCACCTGGCCATTTCAGGCAGAAAACGTATCGACCCACACAAGGAACTCTGGCGTGATGTAACGGAGGCGACCGGCCAGCCTCTCCTTTTACAGGAGCGCAGAAAAAAACCTCGTTCCCCGGACAAAAGGCGCCGAGGACAAGACGAGGACAAGAAGGCGATGAAGCGAAGAAATCTTAATGATAAAAAACCCAACTGACAGAAAGAGGATTACTCAAAATGATAAAGACTAAAATAATTGCGACACTTGGCCCTTCCTGTGATCAGAAGGAAACCATCAAGCCTATGATCGATAATGGTGTAGACATCTTTCGATTAAACTTTTCCCATGGTACACTCGACGCACATGCACAATTATTGGAGAATCTGAATGCCGTTCGTGCAGAGCATCGTCACACAACTGCCGTGATGGGTGATCTATGCGGTCCGAAGATACGTATCGGACGTATTCAACCGGATGGAGAGATGCTGAAAGAAGGGGATGAAGTTATCATTATCCATAGCGAAGAACAGGGTAACGTGAATCGCTTTGGTACAAATTATGAGTCTTTCGCTAAAGATGTAGAGGTCGGTCACCGCGTATTTATCGATGATGGCCAGATTGCCTTGCGTGTAATTCGCAAGGACGAAGAGCAGACAGTGTGCGAAGTCCTGATTGGCGGACCTCTGCACAGCCGTAAGGGAATCAACCTGCCGGACACAAACGTCAGCATACCATCGATTACAGAACGCGACTGGGAATGCGTGGACTGGGCGATCCAGCACGAAGTTGAATTTATAGCTCTAAGCTTCGTCCGGTCGTCAAATGAAATCAATCAATTAAAAGATTATCTTAAGAAAGCCGAAACAGATATAAAGGTCGTTGCTAAGATCGAAACACCTCAGGCATTGATTCATCTGGAAAGCATTATTAACGCCAGTGATGCTGTGCTCGTTGCAAGAGGTGATCTCGGAGTTGAAATGGATCTGGCAGAGGTGCCCGTCATCCAGAAACGAATTACTCAGAGCTGCCGGCGCCTTGGCAAGCCTGTAATAGTCGCCACCCAGATGCTGCAGAGTATGATAGAAAATCCTGTTGCAACCAGAGCCGAAGTCTCGGATGTAGCCAATGCTATTATGGACCTTACCGATGCCGTTATGCTTTCCGGTGAAACTTCTGTTGGTAAATATCCGATCAAAGCGGCACAAACCATCGGGCGCATTGCCAGAGTAACGGAAGAGTACCTCCATCAGGACGAACATGCACGCCTTACGACCACCACGAAGGACGAACTGATTTTGACTTCAGCAATAGCACGCAGTATAGATCAGATCGTAGATGATATTTCTGCTAAACTCGTTGCAGTATGGTCGCAAACAGGTACGACAGTCAGATTGCTCAGTAAAGAACGCCTTAATGTTCCTGTTCTTGCGGTAAGCTCTAACCAGCGTACGTGTAATCAAATGAGCCTGCTTTATGGTGTAATACCCAGATGCCAGCCAATACCGGAAGATAACAATCAGTTCACCCAAATAGTGGATAGTTTCATTATCAATCGTAAATGGGTCCAGGTTGGAGACAAGATTGTCTTGTTAACCGGTCAGCCAATCGGCACTGCCGGCACCACCAATGCCGTTATAGTCCACACTGTCGTTGATGAAAAATGACTAACTTAGACACGAATTTTCCCCGGACAAACAGCGCCCCCGCCCGTACCGAACGGATTCATCCGGGCGGGTACCGGTAGGCAGGGGTTACGAATGACTAATGTCAAATAATAACAGTGATATAAAAGTTCTGGTAATTAACAGCGGCAGCTCTTCAGTTAAATTTCAGCTTATCAATATGGCTGATGAAAAAGTCCTTGCAGGTGGAATAGTTGAGAGGATTGGACTGCCTGAATCGCTCATAAAATTTAAATTTGGCGATAAAGACCTTACCAGGGAGTGCGGCACTCTTGATCACAGCGCTGCAATTTCAGAGATTGTTGCCGACATCACACACGGTCAGTATGGAGTGATCGATCACCAGGATGAAGTATCGGCAGTAGGGCATAGAGTAGTTCACGGTGCAGAACAGTTTACAGAATCTGTTTTGGTAACTGATGATACTATTAAACAGATCGAGGCATGTATTGAACTCGCTCCACTTCACAACCCTCATAATCTAAAGGGAATACTTGTATGCAAAGAGCTTCTACCCGGTGTTCCACAGGTAGCCGTATTTGATACCGCATTTCATCAAACAATGGAAGATTATGTTTACACTTATGCACTTGCCTATAGATTTTATGAAAAGTACAGGTTCAGGCGTTATGGATTCCACGGTACCAGCCATTTCTATGTAGCGAACAAGGCGGCAGAAATTGTCGGAAAGGACATAAGCAAGTTGAAGATAATTACATGCCACCTTGGGAACGGGGCAAGCATTGCGGCAGTTAAATACGGCAAATCGATGGATACGTCTATGGGGTTCACACCTCTGGAAGGCCTGATAATGGGAACCAGATGCGGAGATGTTGACCCTGCTATGGTTCTCTTTGTAATGGAAAAGGAGGGCCTGGGCCCACACGAATGCGACACTCTGATGAACAAGGAAAGTGGATTGATTGGAATTTCAGACATCAGTTCAGATATGCGCGATCTTATTAAGGCTTATGAAGAGGGAAACGACAGAGCAAGACTCGCTTTGCAGATGTATTCATACCGTATCAGGAAATATATTGGTATGTATGCAGCATCAATGAACGGTGTTGATATAATAGTTTTTACCGGTGGAGTTGGCGAGAAAGGGGCTCTTATCAGGAGTATGTGTTGTACAGATATGGAATATCTGGGTATTGACTTTGATGAAGAGAAGAACAAGAAGGCTATTGGAACCGAAGGAGAACTGACTTCTCAGGATTCTAAAGTCAGGGTATTATGCATACCCACAAATGAGGAACTCGTAATCGCCAGAGATACAGCACGGATAGTAGATAATTAAACGAGTTGCGAGTGACCAATGACTAATTACGAGTTGACGCATTAAGAAACGGAACGGAATATGGCAAAGAATATCTATCTGGCTTCCACAAGTCCAAAGTCTGGTAAGGGAGTAATCTGCATGGGCCTGATCAGTGCTCTCAGAGGTATGGTTACAAATGTCGGTTATTTTAAACCTATAGGCCAGAAATACAGGAAGGATGAAGATTGCGATAAAGTGTCAATAATGATCAAGGAGACTCTCGGTATTGAAGATGAGTTGAAGCACATAAACCCTGTCTCGATAAATGAATTAAACCGTTACATTGCAAATAATGATGAAGAGAAATTCTTTCGGAAAGTTCAGAAATCTTTCAAGAAAATAGAAAAGGATAAAGATATAGTTGTAATTGACGGCACTGACTATATTGGAATGAAGTCCGCTTTTGAGTTTGATATAAATGCTGACATTGCGAATAACCTGAATGCAGGTGTAATTCTTGTTGAAGACGGATATGGAAAATCGATGGATGAAATATCCTCCGGCGTGTTGACAGGAAAAGAATCATTTGATGAACAGTCCTGTGATTTTCTGGGTGTTATTGTTAACAAAATAGAAACGGAAAGATTGGAAGAGGTTGATCAGGGTCTGAGAAAAATACTTAGAAAACGGAAAATAGATTATCTGGGTACCGTCCCGTACGATTCAATCTTAGCAAAACCACGTTTATATGATATCTCCAGGAGCCTTGATGCTGAGGTTTTGCTTGGTCAGGATCATCTCAGGAATATAGCAGTTGAAACAATAATTGCCTCTATGGGATTTGAGAATGCACTGAAATATATTCATGACGGGGCGCTCATAATTACCGGGGGCGACAGGAACGAGATACTTCTCGGCTGTGTAACATCCTTAGCTTCTCCCTCCTATCCGAATATATCCGGTATAGTTTTAACAGGAGGTCTTTTGCCGAATGATAACATAATGAAGCTGATTGGAACTTTGTCAGATTTGCCGATTCCCATTCTCAGTGTTCAGTGCAACACGATAGAGACTGTGAATAGAATCAACTCTCTTGTTGTACACGTATCTTCAGATGATACTCAGAAGATTGAAATCGCAAAGTCTTCTATCTACCGGCATGTTGATTGTGAAAAGATAAACGATAAACTGAAGCTGGATAAGGTCAGAAAACGAACACCCGAGATATTCAAATATGAAATACTGGAGAGGGCGTGTTCGAAAAAAAAACGTATAGTCCTTCCGGAGGGCGAGGAAGAGAGGACCTTGAAGGCTGCTGAATGGGTAAGAGAGAGGGAGATTGCTGACCTGATACTCCTTGGTGATAAGGATCAAATTGCGAAAAAAGCCTCTGCGTTGGGTGTAAAACTGGACGATGGAATTGAAATCATAAACCCTGCTGAATCTCAAAAGTTTGAGGATTATGCCAACACCTACTACGAGCTGAGAAAACATAAAAATTACACAATGGATGTCGCACAGGATCGGATGCATGACACAATTTACTTCGGCACCATGATGATATACAAGGGAGATGCCGATGGGCTGGTTTCCGGTGCCGTTAACACAACACAGCACACAATAAGGCCGGCGTTTGAAATAGTTAAGACAAGGCCGGGTATTAAAAACGCTTCCAGTATATTCCTCATGTGCCTGAAAGACAGGGTGCTTGTGTATGGAGATTGCGCAATCATTCCTGATCCTACTGCAGAACAGCTCTCTGATATTGCCATCACAAGTGCAGGTACAGCCAAAAATTTTGGTATAGACCCGTACATCGCCATGCTTTCATATTCCACCGGAAAATCAGGTAAAGGACCGGAAGTTGAGAAGGTAAGAGAGGCAACCGGGATGGCAAAGAGCAAGAGGCCTGACCTGCTTATTGAGGGCCCGATACAGTACGATGCAGCGGTTGATCCGGATGTGGCCAGGATCAAGCTTCCCGACAGCAAAGTAGCAGGCAGGGCAACAGTCTTTATTTTTCCTGATCTCAATACAGGCAATAATACTTATAAAGCTGTGCAGAGATCTTCCGGGGCAATTGCCATAGGCCCGGTATTACAGGGACTGAAGAAACCAGTAAACGACCTCAGCAGAGGATGCCTTGTCGAGGACATCGTATATACCATAGCCATAACGGCAATACAGGCACAGGGAAAGAAGGCAAGATAATTTACGAATTATGATTTTAGATTTACGACTTAACAAACAGGAAATAGAGGAAAAAGTGAATGAGTAATACGTCTGAAAAGATTATATACTCAATGATGAAGGTCAGTAAATCTTACGAGAAGAAAACCGTGATTAAGGATATATCCCTTTCCTATTTTTATGGCGCCAAAATAGGTGTTCTGGGATTAAACGGGTCAGGGAAGAGTTCGCTTCTGCGTATTATGGCGGGTGTTGATAAGGAATATAATGGAGAGGCCTCACTCTCTGACGGATATACCGTGGGATATCTGGAACAGGAGCCGCTGGTTGATTCAGAGAAAACCGTCAAGGCCGTTGTGGAAGAAGGCCTGCAGGAGATTGTTGATATTGTCAAGGAATACAATGAAATCAGCGAGAAGTTTTCCAAACCCATGTCTGATGATGAGATGAATAAACTTCTGGTACGCCAGGGTGAGTTGCAGGAAAAGATCGAGAAGCAGAACACCTGGGACATCGAGTCACGTCTGGAAATGGCCATGGATGCACTGCGCTGTCCTCCCGGAGGTACATCCATTAAGGTTATCTCAGGCGGAGAAAAAAGACGTGTGGCGTTGTGCAGGCTTTTATTACAGAAACCGGATATCTTACTTCTGGACGAACCTACAAATCATCTGGATGCCGAAACCGTGGCATGGCTTGAACAACATCTTCAAGAGTATGCAGGTACTGTGATTGCAATAACGCACGATCGTTATTTTCTTGATAATGTAGCCGGCTGGATCCTGGAGCTTGACCGGGGAATGGGTGTCCCATGGAAAGGCAACTACTCTTCTTGGCTCGAACAGAAACAGAATCGACTTGCAAAGGAAGAGAAGAGTGAATCAGAACGGCAGAAAACCCTTCAGAGGGAATTGGAGTGGATTCACATGTCGACCAAGGGGCGCCATGCAAAGGCAAAGGCACGCATTAATGCTTACGAAGCACTCTTAAACCAGGATTCTGCAAAACAGGAAAAAGATCTTGAGTTGTATATCCCACCCGGGCCGCGTCTTGGAACAGTAGTCATAGAAGCGGAAAATGTCAGCAAGGGGTATGGAGACCGCCTCCTCTTTGAGGGTATGTCATTCTCTCTGCCTGCGGGTGGCATTGTCGGCATAATAGGTCCGAACGGAGCGGGCAAGACAACACTCTTTAAAATGATAACCGATATGGAAAAGCCTGATTCCGGCACACTTAAGGTTGGTGACACCGCCAAACTTGCCTACGTTGATCAGGAACGCGATACCCTTGATACGGGAAAAACAATATGGGAGATTATTTCCGGAGGCAGGGATACGATTGAACTCGGCAAACATGAGGTAAATTCCCGCGCCTATGTGGCACGATTTAATTTCTCCGGATCAGACCAGCAGAAGCAGGTAAATGTGCTTTCAGGTGGAGAGCGTAACCGCGTCCATCTTGCATGCATGCTCAAGGACGGCGCCAATGTATTGCTCCTGGACGAACCCACAAATGATCTGGACGTTAATACCTTGCGCGCCCTTGAAGAAGCCCTTGATCATTTTGGAGGATGTGCGGTCATCATCTCTCACGATCGCTGGTTTCTTGACCGCATCGCTACGCATATACTTGCTTTTGAAGGAGACAGCACCGTCAGGTGGTTTGAAGGTAACTTTTCAGAATATGAAGCAGACAGGAAGAAGAGACTAGGCAAGGCCGCCGATCAGCCGCATCGGATCAAATACAGGCAGTTGACGAGGGAATAATAGATTGACGATTGTAGATTGGCGATTGAATATTGATGAACTTAAAACTCAAATATCAAATCCCAAATAAATTCTAAATTACAATGTCCGAATGACTAATGTCCAATAACCAATAACTAGCTTTACCTCACTACGGGTC
>Ga0208524_1000805_pt1 | contig 15736 bp, 12 predicted proteins | sample ETNtaG_28_FD_185779 | JGI IMG/M metagenome (GOLD analysis project Ga0208524, IMG submission 185779) | Marine microbial and viral communities from oxygen minimum zone, Eastern Pacific Ocean - ETNP201406SV61 (SPAdes) (version 2) | ecosystem: Environmental > Aquatic > Marine > Oceanic ... | reverse complement strand
TCCCTCTCTGTTAGTTATTATTAAATTGCAATTAAACTAAGAAACAAAAGTTATGTAAAGTTTTAATTATGCCACTCTTCAATTCAAAGTTGAAACTAATTAATTAAAGTTCTTTTTATTGCTTTTGACCATCCTTTAATTAGAGCATTTCTGTTTTTATTTTTCATTTTTGGAAAAAATTTTTTATCTAAACTCCATTTATTTGAAATATCTTTTAAAGATTTGTACGCGCCTATTTGAAGTCCTGCCATAAAAGCTGCCCCAAGAGCTGTGGTCTCTTGAACTTTTGGTCTTAATACTTTTACATTTATTACGTTTGACAAAAATTGAGTAAACCAGTCATTCATTACCATTCCTCCATCTACTTTAACCACTTTCGGTCTAAGACCATCATGCTTCATAGCCTCAAACAAATCGTAGGTTTGATAAGCTACTGACTCGATAACTGCTCTTACAATTTGTTTGGGTCCTGTGTCTCTTGTTAATCCACTTAAAACACCCCTTGCTTTTTCATTCCAATATGGTGCTCCTAGTCCTGTAAATGCAGGAACTAGATATACATTGTTATTATCTTTTAATAATTTAACTATTTTTTCAGTTTCTGTAGCTTTTTTAATAAATTTCATTCTATCTCTTAACCACTGAACACCTGCACCCGCAATAAAGATTGACCCTTCCATTGCATAGCTAGTTTTTCCTTTAATTCTATAAGCTATTGTAGTTAGTAGTCTATTTTTTGAATAAATTTTTTTACTACCTGTATTTAATAATACAAAAGCTCCTGTTCCATAAGTGCTTTTTAAAGAACCAGCCTCAAAACAACATTGTCCAATTGCTGCTGATTGTTGATCGCCTACCACTCCTGTTATTGGAATAGATTTACCTATTATAGCAGGATGAGTTGAGCCATAATCATCAGCACAATTTTTTACTTCTGGCAAAATGTGTTTATCTATTTTTAAAATTTTTAAAATCGTATCATCCCATTTATTTGAACTAATATTATAAATCATGGTTCTGCTTGCATTCGTTGCATCTGTTGCATGCACTTTACCTTTTGTTAACCTCCAAATAAGAAAGCTATCAACAGTACCGAAAAGCAGCTGTTTTTTTTTCATTAGTTTTCTAGCTAGATGGACATTATCTAATATCCATTTAATTTTTGTGCCTGAAAAATATGAATCAATAAATAATCCTGTTTTGTTGAATATAATTGTTTCTTTATTTTGTTTTTTTAACTTTTCACAAAATTCTGCTTGTCTACGATCTTGCCAAACAATTGCATTATAAACTGGTTTTCCAGTTTTTTTGTCCCATAAAACAGTTGTCTCTCTTTGATTGGTAATTCCTATAGCCAAAATATTTCCTCTTAATCTTTTGGCTTTGTCAATAACACTTTTTAAGGTTTTTTTAGTTGTGCTCCATATTTCTTCGGGGTCATGCTCTACCCAGCCACTTTTTGGAAAATATTGTGTAAACTCTAGCTGTGAAGTGTATATAGGTTTGCCCCCAAGATCAAAAAGAATTGCTCTGGTTGATGTGGTGCCTTGATCTATTGAAACTATAAATTTTTTCACTAGCCTAATGTTCTTATAACCATACATAAAGTAAGGTAATTCAAGTTAATTTTCATAACAAAATATTATTTCAATTATTAACATTTTGTTAGTAAAGTACATTTATAAATTTAATTTAGGTGGAGAAAATTCAATGACAAAAGTGGCTATTATCGGAGCGGGACCTTGTGGATTGGCTCAGTTAAGAGCTTTTGAATCAGCTCAAAAAAAAAATGAAAAAATTCCAGAGATTGTTTGTTTTGAACGACAAGAAGATTGGGGTGGAATATGGAATTATACCTGGAGAACAGGTATAGATGAATGTGGTGAACCTGTTCATTGTAGTATGTATAGATATCTTTGGTCAAATGGACCTAAAGAATGTCTTGAATTTGCAGATTATACTTTTGATGAACATTTTGGAAAACCTATAGGCTCTTATCCTCCTAGGGAAGTAATCTTAGATTATATACGTGGCCGACTTGCTAAATCTAATTTTAAAAAACAAATAAGATTTAGAACTCCTGTTCGTTGGGTAAGCTACAACAAAGATAGTAATTTATTCACTGTTACTGTTGAAGATCTAATCAAACAGAAAACTTACAGTGAAAATTTTGATTATGTCGTATGTGCTTCAGGACATTTTCACACTCCTAATGTGCCCCAATTTGATGGGCTTTCTTCTTTTGGTGGACGAGTAATGCACGGACATGATTTTCGAGATGCATTAGAATTTAAAGATAAAGATATTTTAATTGTAGGTACTAGCTATTCTTCGGAAGATATCGCTTCACAATGTTATAAATACGGATGCAAATCTGTAACAATCAGCCATAGAACCGCAGCTATGAATTATCATTGGCCAGATAATATTACACAAGTACCTTTGCTAGTGAAAGCTGATCCTGATAACACTGTTCACTTTAAAGATGGATCTAAAAAAAAAGTTGATGCTATAATTTTATGCACAGGATATTTGCATCATTTTCCTTTTCTTGAAGATGAACTAAAATTAAAAACAAATAATAGATTGTGGCCACTTGATTTATACAAAGGAATATTTTGGGAATCAAATCCAAAAATGATCTACTTGGGAATGCAAGATCAATTCTACACTTTCAATATGTTTGATGCTCAAGCTTGGTATGCAAGAGATTATATGCTTGGAAAAATCTCATTACCTTCAAAAGAAAAAATGACCGCAAATAGTCTTGAATGGAGAAAAAGAGAGGATTCATTAAAGGATGATGAACAAAAAATTTGGTTTCAAGGTGATTATACGAAAGAACTTATTGAAGCCACAGATTATCCAAATTTTGATATAGAAGGAGTGAATAAGACTTTTATGGAATGGGAACATCATAAACATGAAGATATTATGACTTTTAGAAATAATAGTTATAAATCTTTAATTACAGGTAAAAAATCCCCTGAACATCATACTCCATGGCTCGAAGAGTTAGATGACTCATTAAAAGCTTATTTAAAGTAATTTATTGATCTTTTTTTTATTTTTTAAAAAATGCAATTAGAAATACAATACAACCAATAAAGAAAAAAACACTTCCAAACATAGCCCAAAAATTTCCAAGGCTAGACATAATAAAACCAATTGAAGAAATTAAAAACAAAACCCAGCCAACAATATTTATAATTTTAATATTCATTTACCAATTAATTTGGAATTTTTTCAAAATTTTAATCTATACCAAGATGTTTTTTTCTTTTTTCCACCCAAGTTCGAATTAAATTATCAAATATCAGGCCTATGAAAGCAACACAAATACCAAGTATTAATCCTTTGCCCCCGCCTGCTTTATCAGATAAAGCTTTTAGAATATATTGTCCTAAATCTTCTGTTCCAATAAATGCTCCTATAATTACCATAAACAAAGCAAATACGATTGTTTGATTTAAACCAAGCATCATGTGAGGAAACGCTATTGGAAATTCTATATTTATTAATCTTTGTAATTTTGTTACACCTGACATTGTTGCTGCGTCATGCAAAGCAGCTGGAACACTTCTTAATCCCTCAATGGTGTACCTTGTGGCAGGTATAGTTGCGTAAATAATTACTGCAATTAATACTGATGTATCTGTAATTCCAAAAAGCATCATTACTGGAATTAAATATACAAATGAAGGAAACGTTTGAAAAATATCACAAACTGCCAACATAAAATTTGTGGTATATTTGTTTTGTTGACATAAAGTTCCAACAATTGATCCGATTGTGCAAGATGCAATAACTCCACATGTTGCCATATATGTTGTGACTAATGCTCTATCCCACCATGGACTTAGCGCTATAAATAATGCCAATCCACCTACTGTAAAAGCTGAACGAATTCCACCAATTATATAACCTGCTCCAATAACTAATACTAAAGTAGCAACTGCTGGCATTCTTAGATACAAGGCTCTCATTGGTTGTAATACATCTACTATCAACCAAGTATTAAATATTTTTAAAGTTTGAAAGAAAGTATCCCAAATCCAATCAACACCTTTGTTCCAGAAATCTGCCGTTGATAATCCTTTATTATGTGGAATTTCAGAAAAGTAATTAAAACTGTCTTTAAACAAAAAAGATCCAGCGTAGGCAAGTATCAATCCTATAAATACTGCACCAGCAAAAAACAATGTATTTTTATAACGCTGAAAAAATGTTAGGTTACCAAAATAATCTTCTTGTTTATTTGCCCAAGCCAAAGACATTTTATCTAACAGTATTGCAATCAGACTAATACATAAACCGGCTTCTAATGCTAATCCAATATTCAGTTGATTTAAGGCTAACAATAAATTCCACCCTAATCCTTTAGCACCTATAAAAGCTGCAATAACCGCCATAGAAAAACACACCATAATGACCTGATTCACTCCAATTAAAATGTCTCTTCTTGCAGTTGGAATTAATACTTTGAGCATAAGTTGCCAATTATTACATCCACTCATTTTACCAGCTTCAATAACTTCAGGAGATACTCCTCTAAGTCCTAACAAAGTTAATAGGATCATTGGTGGAATAGCAACAATCATTGTTATAATAACTGCAGCATGATCACCAATGCCAAACAGAACCATTGCGGGAACTAAAACTGCATATTGTGGCATGGTCTGCATAACTAAAAGTATTGGATGTAAGGCTTTCTCAACACGTTTGCTTTTGTAAGCCATAATGCCTAAGCTCAAACCAAAAATAAAAGAAAGTGGTGCTGCAACCAATATAAAAGAAAGTGTTTGCATCGAAGGTTTCCATTGACCAAATACAGAAATATAAATCATGACTAAACCAGCGAATATAGCCAGACCCTTACCACTCAGTTTGTAACATAATATTACTGCACCCGCTGCAACGATTGTCCAAGGTAAACCTGGCAATTCTGCCCATGGATTTTTATCTATCCAGTCCCAACTGGTAAATGCGACAACTGTTTTAGCGCCACCTAATAAAATTTCTCTAATCAATTCAATAAGAAATGTCATAGATGCAGTTATATTTCTTGTTATTTCTAGTACTAAAGGTCGAGTTCTGTAATCTTGAAGATCTTCATTCCAAAATTCCATTGGCATCCATTCATTCAATAAGAAAAACAAAGAGTCATTTACCCAAATAGGTAACCATCCAAGCAAAGGAGGCAGTCTCCACAAGACATCAAATGCATAATACCTTACTTCTTTGCCAAATAGTGTGTAAGTACTTTGATTAGGGTCTTTAATGAATTCAGCTTGACCTCTTATAAACTTGTAGGTTTCAGGAACATCAATTGCAAAGCATAAGGCAAAAAATACAACTAACAAAAATAACCATTGAAATAATTTAGGATATTTTTTTAATAATTCCATATTTTAATCGTTATTTTTTCTCCCCCCCAAAAACAGTATGAATTATTTTTGAAGGATGAACAGTTCCAACAATTTTATTATTTTCGTCAGTTACACCTACAGATTTTTCTTGAGTTAAAATCTTTTCAGCTACGTTTTCAATTATTTCGTTTTTTGAAACTTTTAAATCACTTAAATCTTTAACATCATCAACGGGATCCATTATCGCCTCTATTTTCAATACTTTTTCTCTAGGAACCTCTTCTGTAAATTTTCTAACGTATTCTGTGGCTGGATTTAAAACAATTTTGGCTGGAGTATCTAATTGCTCTATTATACCATCCTTCATTATTGCTATTCTATCCGCAAGCCTAAGAGCTTCATCAAAATCATGAGTAATAAACATGATTGTTTTTTTTAAAACACCTTGCAGTCTTAAAAATTCATCTTGCATTTCTTTTCTAATTAATGGATCTAGTGCAGAAAAAGGTTCGTCTAAAAACCAAATATCAGGTTCAACAGCTAATGATCGAGCAATACCTACTCTTTGTTGTTGTCCACCAGAAAGTTCTCTTGGAAAATAATTTTCTCTTCCATCAAGACCAACAAGTTTAACCATATCCATAGCTTTATTAATACTATCCCGAGTTTTAATTCCTTTAATTTGAAGTGGAAAAGCAATATTTTCCAAAACTGTTTTATGTGGAAGTAAAGCAAAACTTTGAAAGACCATTCCCATTTTATTTCTTCTAAGTTCAATTAGTTCTTTGTTTTTTAATGAGAGTAAATCTTGACCTTCTATATAAATTTTTCCATCAGTTGCATCTGTTAATCTGGAAATACATCTTAATAATGTAGATTTTCCTGAGCCTGATAAACCCATAACAACCAACATTTCTCCTTTTGAAACTTCAAAAGAAGCATTATTCACACCTACTATACATCCATTTTCTTGGAATGTTTTTGCATCCACATTTCCATTTGCTTCTTGGAGCATCTTTTTGGCATTTTCTCCAAAAATTTTATATACAGAATCGCATTTAATTACTGCATCAGACATAATCTTTTAACAAGTTATACGAAATTTATTAAAAATAATATCTATATAATTGTTGTTTTTCCTCCTTAAAAATTTTTAATAAAATAAACTCTTGTATCAATTCCGGTATTAAAAAAACTTAAAGCCTCTCCACTAACAGCAATTTTTGGTTTTTCTCCACCCTCATTGGTTTCGCAGGAGTAACAAATTAAAACAAAACCAGCAAAACATTTATTATTCTCTTTGTTCCATTTAACAAATGTTTCATCAATTTGATTACCGTTGATGGTATATATTTGTTTAGCTCTAAAATTTGTTAAATTAACGCCCATAACAGAACGCTGAGATACAATTTTTGTTGCCTTGCAAACTGTTTCGTATTGTTCTTCAGACAATCTATAATAATCAGTTCCTTCATAAGTTACTAGAATACCTGATGGAAGGCTTGAAATCAGTTCATTTAGTTTTTTTGCTTCTGCAATTCTTTCCTCTTCTTTTTTCATTTTTGCAACTAATTCTTCACCTTGGCCCCAAAAAATATTTAAAATAGCAAAAGATAAAATTACGATAACTGTTATAGTAACAAGACCACCAAATTGTCTAACTGGTTCGGGTAACTCTCTTAATTTATTTAAATATTTATCTTGTAGCATTATTATAATTATTCTTGTAATTCACCGTTTTTCCAAATTCCTGTTTTTTCTTTTCCATCAGACCAAGTAAATGTTCCTTCACCATTCATAAAACCATTAGCCCATTCACCTTCATAAGTTGCACCATTTGGAAAAGTTAAAATTCCTTGACCGCTCCACTCACTATTTTTAAATTCACCTTTATAAATATATCCATTGGGCCAAATTTCAACTCCTTGTCCGTGTTTTTGTGTACCAACCCAATTCCCTTCATAAGTTGTTTTATCTGTGTAAGTCCATTTACCAAAACCATTTTCACAATTTCCTTCACAACCTGTCTTTCGAGCTGATACTGAAGTCGTAATTAAAAAACTTAAAATTATATAAAAAATATATTTTTTCATTGTTACATTTTACACAAAATTATATAAAAAAAAATCCCCCCCAACATATGTTGGGAGAGATTTTAATTTATTAACTTTTATCCTTATTTAGTAAAAGCTTGCCAAACACTCTTATTGTCAGCTAACCATTTTTTACCCGCATCTTCGTGAGTCATTTTGTCAACGTCAACTAAAGCTGCCATTGCACCAATTTGACCTGTAGAGAATGACATTTTCTTAAACGCTTTTGCTGCAGCCGGATGAGTTTTTACAAAGTCTGCATTTACAGCCTTTTTCAAATAACCATCTGGTGAACCACATTTTCCATCACCACCATCTTCTGGTCTACAACCGGCAGTGTATGGAGGGAAGTCTATAAATGTAAAACCAGCACCATCTGTAAAGTTTGGTGTCCAGTTGAATATTATAGTTCCTCTTCCTTCTTTTTTAGCTGCTGCTAATTCTGCCCAAAGTGCATCTGCACTTCCAGCAAATTTAACTACCCAAAGATCTCCTAACCCTAAAGCATCAATTCTTTGAGGTATTAAGTCTCCGTGCCAAGTTTGTGGTCCTTCTAACATACGTCCTTTTCCACCAGAGTCTGGTGTTGCAAAAGCTTTTGCACAATCAGCATTTTTTAAAGCATTCCAATCTGGAAGACCTGGGCATAACTTAGCAACCCAGTTTGGATATCCCATATCTTCAAGAGTTCTTGCTTCGTGATCTCCCCAGTCAAGCAAACCGCCTTTGTCAAGAGCTGTGGTAAATGATTTACCAAAAGCAGATTCCCAAACTTCGTGCGATATATCTACATCACCTATTCGAATTGACTCATAAACAGCTTGAGAGTCAGCTGGTACATATTCCACATTGTTTCCCATACTTTCAAAAATTCCACCAATTACGTAAGCCATTACAACTTGACTTGACCAATTGTGTGTTGGAATTCTGATAGGTTTTTTGCTATCCGCCGCATTAGCTATTCCAGTAAATGAAACTACTGAAATAATCATAGCAGATAAAAGAGATATTATTTTTCTCATTTTTTCCCCTTTCCTTAATATTAAGTTGTAAGATTATCTGCCTAAGTAAATATATAGTCAACTAGAACATATTTATATAATATAGACATAATAAATTTATATAATATAGACATAATAAATATAATAAAATCCATTGTTTATGACGCTAACTAGTAATGCAATTAGAAATCCCGGCTTAAGAACATTGCCACCTGGGGTTGAAAGATATCTAATTCAAGGTGGTGGAATTAATGTTCTTGAAGTTTTTCCTGAAGACAAACTAGAAATCATTAATGATGAAGGAAAACAAATTTGCGAAGTTATTGTTTTTAATTCAAAAGGAAAAAGTGATCTATCTATTCTTAATTTAAAAGAAAATTCTAATGGAGATTATTTAAAAAAAGCTATCAATCAAGATGGAAAAATTTCGAATTTATTCAAAAAAAAAAATCTTGAATTAAATAAATCTAAATCTTCAATTGTATTTAATGAAGACTGTCCAATGGATGAAAAAATAATCCTAAAATCAAAAGACAAATGTACTGTTATGGTTGCTTCACCAGGGGAAGAAATGAATATTCATAATCAAAATCCACCAACAAGTTTAACTGTTTTTTTACATAGAGCTAAGTTTGAAATAAAAGCAGAACAATATGTTTTGCCCGAACCTCTTTATGAACCAAGTTCAGAAAAATTTATTAAAAGAATGACTGCTGAAACTTATGATGTAAAAGAAGGAGAATATATTCAAATTATTGATACAAGTGGTAGACAATGTTCAGATTTTTTAGCTTTTGATAAAAAAAAACTTGATAAAGGTATTGAAAGTATTATTGACCCGACTGCAACAAGAACATTTATGGGTGCTGCCTATCCTATGCCAGGTTTGTTTTCAAAATTCTTTGATGCAGATCATGATCCTGTAATTGAAGTAGTAAGAGATACAGTAGGAAGACATGATACTTTTAATTATGCATGTACTTCAAAATATTATGAGGATATGGGATATTTTGGTCATATAAATTGCTCTACAAATTTCAACAATGCCTTAAAAAAATATGAAGTAAAACCAAGAAAAGGTTGGATAGCAATTAATCTTTTTTTTAACACAGCCATTGATGCTAATAATGTTGCTTCTTTTGATGAACCTTGGTCTAGGCCTGGTGATTATGTATTATTTAGAGCTTTAAAAGATTTAAAATGTGCTTCTTCAGCATGCCCTTGTGATGTTGATGCGGCAAATGGATGGAATCCAACAGATATATTTGTTAGAACTTATCCTAAAGATAGAAAAATTTCGAAAGGAGTAGCTTTTAGAGTGAATACAGATTCAGAGCCAAAACTTACACAGGAAACTGGTTTTCATAGTAAAACATCCAAACTAACAAAAAATTTTATTAATTATAATGGATATTGGCTTGCAAACAATTACACAAATTATGGTGCAATAAAAGAATATACTTCGTGTAGAGAAAGCGCGATTGTTACAGATTTGTCACCACTTAGAAAATTTGAAATTTTGGGACCAGATGCTGAAAATTTAATGCAATATACACTTACACGTAATGTAAAAAAATTATCAAATGGTCAAGTTGTTTATTCTGCAATGTGTTATGAAAATGGCTGCATGATTGACGATGGTACGTTAATGAAATTTGGACAAGATAATTTTAGATGGATTGGTGGACAAGAATATGGAGGTGAGTGGCTAAAAGAACAGGCTAAAAAGAAAAATTATAAAGTTTGGGTAAAATCATCAACAGATCAAATTCACAATATTGCAGTGCAAGGACCAAATAGTAGAAAAATTTTAGAAAAATTTGTTTGGACTCCTGATACTCAACCCTCAATTAAAGATTTGCAATGGTTTAGATTAACTATTGCAAGAATTGATAATGTAACTGGAACGCCAATTATGGTGTCAAGAACTGGTTATACTGGTGAATTAGGATTTGAAATTTGGTGTCATCCAAAAGATGCTGCCTCGCTTTGGGATAAAGTTTTTGAAGCTGGTAAAGAATTTAACATATCTCCTTTAGGATTAGAGGCATTAGATATGGTTCGTATAGAGGCGGGGTTAATATTTTATGGTTATGAGTTTGATGACAAAACAGATCCTTTTGAAGCAGGAATAGGTTTTACAGTACCTCTAAAAACAAAAGAAGATGATTTTATTGGCAAGGAAGAATTAATTAAAAGAAAAAATAATCCACAAAAGAAACTTGTAGGACTTGAGCTAATGGGTCATGAGCCAGCTGCAAATGGAAATACAGTTCATATTGGCAGAGGTCAGGTGGGTGTAATAACAAGTGGTATGTTATCTAAAACTTTAAATAAAAATATTGCGCTTTGTAGAATAGATGCAAAACATGCGGAAATAGGAAATGAAGTTGAAGTAGGGAAAATTGATGGTCACCAAAAAAGAATACCTGCAAAAATTGTGCAATTTCCACATTATGATCCTCAAAAATTAAGAGTTAGAGTATAATGGAAAATACTAGTGCACTTTTAGAGTTTTGGGAGGAACAGATGAAACAATCTCATACTTCAAGTAATTATTTTTTTAGAAAATCACCTTCTCACTACCATATGATGTTGTTAATAATGGCTCATTATAAACTAAACAAAGATATAAGTGTAGAAGAATTAAAAACAAAATTATTTAAAACATCTAGACCAAAATCTGCTTTGATAATTAATGAAGCTTGTGAAAAAGGATTCTTTATTTTAGAAAAAACATCCAAAGATCAACGAAAGAAATCTATAAAACCAACTTCAAGTTTTGTAAGAGAATTTGAAGATTATTTAATAAGATTAAGAGATATATCTCTTTAACCAGTATTCTTCATGGCTGCAGATATACCTGCTATTGATGTCATCATTGCATCATTAAGATATTTCTTATCATTAGATTTGAATTTTTTCTTTGATATTTTATTCATAACTACGGCTTGCAGTATGTTTAAAACCTCAGAATAAATGTTTCTAACTAGGACCGTTGTTCTAAATTTTTTTCTTTGATTAATTATTTCTCGTGGAGTTATGTATCTATTTAATTTTTTAATTATAGCGAACTCAGATCTAAGTTTATCACCCACTTCTCTTAATTTTTTATCCGCAAGACTATTTTCATAAACCTCTGATATCTCTGGGTCAACTTTTGAAATAACCATATCTAAAATATCCATTGTAGAATTAAAAAATGGCCAATTTTTTTCCATATCTGTAAGAATAGTTTTGTAATTTTTAACTGATGAATATTTTAAGGCATCACCAGTTCCCAACCAAGCAGGCAACATTAATCTTATTTGCGTCCATGCAAATACCCAAGGTATTGCTCTTAAACTTTGAATGTTATCTACATTTTTTCTTTTAGAAGGTCGTGATCCTATTGATAATTTTCCAAGAGCTAAGTGGGGTGTAACAGTTTTAAAATATCTTATAAAATCTGAGTTCTCATTTATATTTTTTCTATAAGCTAAGGTAGAAATTTTTGTCATTTCTTCTATTAATTTTCTCCAACTATCTTTAGGATGTGGAGGTGGATTTAAAGTAGCCTGCATTACAGATCCTATGTAGCTACATAAATTATATTTCGCTAAAGGTTCATAACCATATTTTTGTTGGATCATTTCTCCTTGGTCAGTAATTCTAATACGACCATATACCGAATTTGGAGGTTGAGATCTCATCGTTGCTTGAATTGGTCCGCCGCCCCTTCCATGTGAACCACCTCTGCCATGGAAAAAAGTAAGGTCAATTTTATATTTTTTTGCGATAATTAAAACTTCTTCTTGAAGTTTGTATTGATGCCAGCTAGCAGATAATTTTCCAGCATCTTTGCTAGAATCTGAATAACCAATCATAATTTCTTGTTTGTTTTTGATTAATTTTCTGTACCAACTTAATGAAAAAAGTTTTTCCATAATGGATTTTGCATTTTTTAAATCTTGCAAAGTTTCAAAAAGTGGAACTACTCGTAATTTATTTTTAATATTTGCCTGCATTTGCATTAAATAAACTGCTAAGACATCTGAAGCTGCTGAAGTCATTGATATTACATAAGCGCCTAAACATTCTGATGGCTCATCAGCTAAAAGTTTAAAAGTTGACCAAACTTCGTTATTTTCTTTATTTTTAAAATTAAAATTTTTGAAACTTTTTCTATTTTTATTCATTTCACTTATCAAATATTTAATTTTTTTATTTTCATCCCAATTTAAATAATTAGAGTTATTTTTTTTCTTTACATATTCTGCTAATAGTTGTGAATGCCTTAATGACTCTTGTCTTATGTCTAATTTTGCTAGATTTATACCGAAACATTTAGCTCGTCTCATTAAATCAAGCAAATCACCACTCGCAATATTTTCACTTTGGTTTTGTTCTAATGACTCTCGTACAACTCTTAAAGGTTTTAGAATTTCCTCTTTAGAAGATAAAAGTTTTTTTTGGTCTAATGGTTTTTTTGCTACTAAATGTCTTTCTATTAATCTATGTGTCTTTCTCATTTCATCTCTTAATGGTCTTAAATAAACTCTATAAGGTTCAAAAGTTTTTCCAGTGGTTTTTAGAATTTTTTTTGAACATTTTTCCATTGAAAGTCCTCTAATTAATTTTGTTAATTCTTTATCGTAAAGTTTCGCTGCTTCCCATCTTGATAAAAGTATTACTTCTTTAGTGATGGCTGCTGTTACATTTGGATTACCATCTCTATCTCCTCCCATCCAAGATCCAAATTCAATTGGATTAAAATTTTTAGGCAAACCCCTTCCCATATGTTTTACGAAAATAGCGTTTAATCTTCTATAAACTTTTGGAATTGTTTCCCAAAGACTGTCTTCGATTACTGCTAATCCCCACCTTGCTTCTTCAGCGGGAGTCGGTTTAAATCTTTTTAAATCGTCAGTATTCCAAATAATTGTAAACTCATCATAAAGTTTTTTATCTAAGATTTTTAATCGTGATGGTTTGTCCTTCAAAAGATTTCTTTGATCCATTATCTCAGTTATTTTATGGTATTTTTGTATTAAAGTTCTTCTTTTAACTTCAGTTGGATGAGCTGTAAGAACTACTCCAATATGAAGATTTTTTGCAATATTGTAAATTTTTTGAGGTTTAATTTTTTTGTTTTTAAAAAGATTTTCGAAAATTTCCTCAATAAAAATATTCTTATGTTTATCTTTCAAGCCAGAATTTTCAAATTCATCTAGTTTTCTAGAGGCATCTATGGATTCAGCAAGATTAATAAAATTCATAAAATGAGTAAATGCTCTTGCTAATTTAAATATTTTAATTGGTTTAAGTCTTTGAATTTCTGAAGTAATTTTATTAAATCTATTTTTATTATTTTTATTTTTAATGTTTGCTTTTGACAGCAATCTTATTCTCTCTACTAAATTAAAAAAACTTTCTCCCTCCTGTTTTTTTATTACTCTCCCTAAAATATTTCCCAAGTATCTAACATCATCCCTCAAAGATTTTGTAGGTATTCTTTCGTAATAGAGATCTCTTTTTAGCATAAAACAATAATATTAAGGTATTATATTTATATATACTTTTTAGATATTAAAAAAAAACTTTAAAATATAGAACTCTTTTGTTAGAGATTTACATAAATTTTATTGAGGGTACAATATAAATCATGGCTTTTCCAACTAAAGCTAAATATGTGATTATTGGAGCTGGAATTCACGGCCTAAGTACAGCTTGGCACTTAGCAGAAAAAATTAAAAAAAAAGGAAATGGAAGCAATAACGACATTGTGGTTATTGACAAAGGTGGAATAGCTTCTGGGGCAAGTGGAATAGCTTGTGGTGTTGTAAGAAATAATTATTTTCAGCCTGCTATGAGAGAACTTATGGCTCATAGTGTAAAAATTTGGGAAAGCGATCAAAAAGCATTCCATTACCATCCGATTGGCTACATGCAGATAAGCCCAGAAAGTATGAGAAAAGATATCACAACAATTTACGAACAACAAAAAGCAATTGGATATGAATCAACATTTGTTGAAGGACAAAAAGATTGTATGAATTATATGAAAAACATTTTTGACGATTGGCAAGCAAAAGGTATTACATCAGTCTTACATGAAAAAAAAGGTGGTTATGCAAATAATACAGCTTCTATTTATGGTTTAGCAGACAAAGCGGAATCTTTAGGTGTTAGAATTATTACTGGAACTGAAGTAACTGGTTTTAAAAGGGACAACAATAGTAATGCGGTAACAGGTGTTGTAACTTCAAAAGGAACAATTGAATGTGAACAAGTAATTGTTGCTGTAGGTCCTTGGATAAAAAACATTTGGGATATGCTTGAACTACCAAAAAAAATTTCAATTAAAGATGAAAAAGGAAAAACACATAAAGATTATCCAATGTGGATATATTGGTTTTTACAAGAAGGCGTTCTAGGTGTTGATCCTAATTTATTAAAAGATAATAATGGTAAAATGCCTCCAGTTACACACGTGGATAGTGATGCTCATTTATTTTCAAATGTCGACGGATCATTGATTACTGATAAAATGTGGGGAATATATTATAAACCAGATTTTAATTTTAAAGGAGTTCAAGGTGGCACAGCACCTTATAAAGTAAACAAACCAGCTGACGAGGTAAAAGTTGACCCATACGGGCTAAATTCACAAGAGTATTTAACAGGAGATGAATTTGCTCATATGTGGACTTCAGCTCTTGCTCATTGCCAAAAAAGATTTCAAGGAAAAATTGATGTTTATAAAAAAGAACCTTCGGGTGGATTAGGGTGTTTTACTCCAGATTCATTTCCGATCTTTGATCGTTTTTGTAAAAATGTTTACATCATTGCAGACTCAAATCATGGATACAAAATGATTGGTGTTGGAGAATTAGTTGCTGATGAAACGCTAGGTAAAGAAAGAGATTTGTTAAAACCATTTAGATTCAACCGATACGAGAACGGAGAACTGCACCCTACGTCGAGCAGTCCTTTCCCTTGGAGCTAAACTAACTATGTGGACACAAATTAAATTATCAGCTAACTTTTATTTTATAAAAAATTTTTTAAAGGGGGAAAATGACTGATCTAGAAAAACATGTAAATCAACCAGGTAGAGCTAAACTTGTTAAACAAGTTAGAGCTAAAATTAACGAGCTAGGTGTTGAGTATATATTTTTTCAATTTATTTCTGTAACTGGAAGAGTTGTAGGTAAAGGTATTCCTACTGATCATTGGGAAAGAACTTGCGAAAAAGGATTTCAATTAGTTTACGGTGCAACAGCAAACTTAT
>Ga0208524_1000799_pt1 | contig 15790 bp, 14 predicted proteins | sample ETNtaG_28_FD_185779 | JGI IMG/M metagenome (GOLD analysis project Ga0208524, IMG submission 185779) | Marine microbial and viral communities from oxygen minimum zone, Eastern Pacific Ocean - ETNP201406SV61 (SPAdes) (version 2) | ecosystem: Environmental > Aquatic > Marine > Oceanic ... | reverse complement strand
GGATAGAATGTGTAAACACAGAGACATGTTTTCCTATAAAGGTGTCACACGGACACGTTGTAGATATGCTGAACAAGGAGATAGATTATTTATTCCTGCCCAGTGTGATCAATATGACTCATGAATCATCTAATATGACTCACTCTTATGCGTGCCCTTATATCCAGTGCCTTCCTTATATAATTGGATCAGCGGTTGATCTTGAATCTCAGAAATTTAAGCTGCTGCAGCCTATAATTCACTTTGAATACGGAGAAGCTCACGTAGAAAAAACATTCCGTAAGATTGCCGGAGATATTGGTGTAAGGGGAAAGAAAGTAACAAACGCAATAGAAAAAGCTCAGGAAACACAAAAAAGCTTCTACAAACATATGGGGGACAGGGGTAAAGAGGTATTAGATAATTTAGGTGATGATGAAATTGCATTGGTAATCATCAGTCGTCCTTATAACGGTTGCGATTCCGGTGTTAATTTAGACCTTCCTGAAAAACTTGGAGATATGGGGATCCTGGCAATACCAATGGATTGTATACCTTTGGATTTAGAAGACATATCAAGGGATTATCCAAATATGTATTGGAAATATGGACAAAAGATACTCGCAGCGGCGAGGTTTATAGCAAAAGATAAGAGGCTGCATGCTCTTTATATAACAAATTTCGGGTGTGGGCCTGATTCATTTATCTCCAAGTTCTTTCCTAAAGAGGTTGGAGGAAAACCATTTTTGATGATTGACATAGATGAGCACAGTGCGGATGCGGGTGTAATGACACGTTGTGAGGCATTTCTGGATAGCCTGAAAAACGCGAGAATTAAAAAGTTTGAGAAAGACACGAACGAAAAGCGTAAAAACACTGTAAATGTGAAAAGGACGATGTACATTCCTTATATGAATGATTGCTGCTTCATGGCTGCTGCTGCCATGAGGGCAAATGGAGTTGATGCTATAGCTATGCCAATGCCCGATCAAACAAGTCTTGAATTAGGGAGAAAATATACGTCCGGAAAAGAGTGTTACCCGGCAATACTGACGACAGGAGATATCGTGAAAAAGGCAAAAAGTCCTGACTTTGAGCCTGACAGGAGTGTCTTTTTTATGGCAACAGCGTCGGGCCCATGCAGGTTTGGTCAGTACAATAGAATGCACAGAATGATTCTTGATGACATTGGTTTGCCCCATGTGCCAATATATACATTGGATCAGGGGGATGACTACCAGGAAGATACAAAAAGATTAGGGGCAAATTTCCGTAAGCTTACGTGGAATGGAATAGTATTCATTGACTATATGCAGAAATTATTACACGAAATAAGACCTTACGAAATACATAAAGGTGATTCTGATGTTGTATATAAACAGCATCTGAGAAAAGCAGAACATGCGATAGAATTCGGACATGACCTTCTGCAGGTTGCTAAAGATGCAAGTGACGCATTGAATAGTGTTGCAGTTGACCGAAGCGTACGGAAACCCAAAATTGGCATTATTGGTGAGACTTATGTTCGTGGAAATGAGTTTTCAAATAACTTTATCGTAAGAACGATTGAGAAGCTTGGCGGTACCGCAGTAGTGCCACCGTTTAGTGAATGGCTGGACTATATTGCCCATATCAGGCGGGTAGATAGTTTAAGGGAAAAAGACTTTAATGCTCTTTCAATTGAGATGCTTACCGCGGTAATTCAGAAGTATCACGAACACAAAATGTCACGTCCTTTTAAGAAAAGCGGGAACAAACTTTTTAAAGAAAGCTCTATAAAACAGTTAATTTCGAAGGGCAAATCGTATATCCATGATTCATATAGAGGTGATCCGGTTCTCAGCATGGGAAGAGCGGTGGAATATATAGAGGCGGATTATGACGGTATTGTGAACATTATCCCATTTCATTGTATGCCGGGAACAGCCGTGAGTGCCGTTTTAGAGAAATTACAGAGAGAGCATAATGATATTCCATTATTAAAGTTGACATTTGATGGCCAGGAAGAGACAAATGAGGAGACTCGTCTGGAAGCGTTTCTGCATCAGGCATATCAAAGAATGGAAAGCAGATTGAGTAAAACAAATGGCTATGCAACTGTGAATTAGAGATCCGCAGGGCGGACTGAAAGGCTTTAATGTGAACGGTAAAAGTTGGAAATACGGGGACAATATTAACACGGATGGGATTATTCCTGCCAGATATCTGAATACTACTGATGTAAAAGAGTTGGCATCTCATTGCATGGAGGACATTGATCCGGAATTTGTTAATAAGGCAGAGGAGGGAGACATAATTGTAGCTGGTGACAACTTTGGCTGCGGTTCTTCCAGGGAACATGCACCGATTTCAATTAAGGCATTTGGTGTCTCGTGCGTAATTGCAAAGAGTTTTGCAAGAATATTTTTTAGAAATGCTATCAACATTGGTTTACCAATTTTTGAGAGTGAAGAGGCAAGTTCAGAGTTAAGTGATGGTGACGAGGTTGAAGTAGATATAAATTCAAGCAAGATAACCAATCTGACAACAAACAAAGAGTTTTCATTTACACCATTTGCCGCTGAAATGAAGGACATAATCCAGGCAGGCGGATTAATGGGATACATAAAAGCGAATGCGTCAAAGTAGTTAATTTCATATTCCCGGTGCTCCGGTCTTCCATTTTGCCAATCTATCTGAGGTGCCCAGGTCATTCCTTGAGTACATGAACAAATACTGTTGTGCATAGCCGGCATAGGTGCCAAAGTGATCTAACCCAAATTCCCTGATCCTGTCGTTAGAAACACTGTTATTATCGAAGTATAGTAATTGCATTGTTTTCTTTATCCATGTGTCTACCGGAAACGCCTGATTGAAGCCCAGTGCAAAGAGTAAAATGCAATCAGCCACTTTGTCTCCAACTCCATTTATCTTCTTTAATTCGTTCTTCGCAAGGTTGTATGGTTGTGTTCTTAGTGAGTTAAGATGTTTAATATCTACGGTATTATTTGCTTCAAGGATGTATCTTGCACGAAAACCGGTTTTTGCATCTAAAATTTTCTCATAGTCATTCATTTTGCCGGGCAGGGGAAAGGTGTAATCACGAACTTCATCCAGTGTAATTTTTTTACCAAAACGCTCGGAGAGAGCCTTAAGCTTTGACTTTATCCTTGGTATATTTGATGCGGAAGAGCAGATAAAGGATATTAAACATTCCCAGGGGTCCTGCTTAATGAGTCTCAGGCCCCTGTATTTATCTATTGATTTCTCTATGTATTTGTCTTTATTTATTTCCTTAAGAATTTCAGGGAGGTTTTCATTTAAAGAGAAGAAATATACGACAAATTCCTTGTCAACACCGTGAAATTCAATCTCGTTTCTGACTTGTTTGATTTTAAAGAATTTATCGAGTGCATTTACAAAGTACCAGCCATCGACCTTGTTTACCCTGAATATTTGCCCGCATTCCAGCGTATGTGCTAAATTGAAGTCTTTTACCTTTATATTGCTCATGCCATTATATAGCGCAGCGTAGCCGCCCGCCCGTGTCGGTACGGACGGGGGCTGGCAACCAAATTAAAAACAATTTAGGAATTCCTAAATCTCTAATTCTTGAATTCATGAAACTTATGTTGTTTGCTATAGAGTAATTAAGTCAACCGGTATGTTAATATCTTCCATCAGAATTTACTTGTAAAAGATACTATAATTTAATATATAAGAGAACAAAAATTCAGATATATTTATTTCTAAATTATTATAAGTAGTGTGATATGGCCAAACTTCTAATCGATTTTATAGAAGCGGTTGACAAAATCAGCCACAAGATTATTAAAGGTACGAATGGGTATTACCTGCCCAAAATTACCTCAGATCATCTTAACTTTGAAATCCAGCACCGGGGAATTACGGGTGAAACGTCACCTGACAGCACACTGAATATTGCTATTAAAAGATCACAGTCGCATTTGTTGGGTGAGCAGGATAAGGAAGAGGGGTTTTGGGCCGGGGTACTGGAGGGTGATGTCGCTTTAACTGCGGAATACTTAATGCTAATGCATTTTTTAAAACGCATTGACAAAAAAAAACAGGAAAAGGCGATCAGGTATATTACAAAAAAGCAGGAAAATGATGGCGGTTGGAGTATTTATCATGATGGAGATAGTGATGTTAGTATTTCGGTCAAGTGTTATTTCGCACTCAAATTAGCAGGACATTCCGAACAAGAGCCGGTTATGCAGAAGGCCAGAGAGTGTATTCTTAATTTGGGCGGGATAATGAAGTGTAATACATTTACGAAGATATACCTTGCTATTTTCAGGCAATTTGATTGGCGGGGTATACCGGCACTGCCCGTAGAAATAATCCTTCTACCTAATTTCTTTTATTTTAACATTTATGAGATGTCATATTGGTCCAGGTGCATTGTAGTTCCTTTAAGCATAATTATGACATACAGATCCAAATTCCAGGTTGGTATCAGAGTGGCATTGGATGAATTATATGTGATACCCAAGGAAAGAGTCAGTTATCGGCTGAAAAGGGATCAAAATAAGTTAACGATAAAAAATTACTTTATAAATTTCGATACGATACTGAGGAGATACGAGAATCAGCCTATTTCATCTTTAAGGAAAATAGCCATTGAAAAGTCAGAAAAATGGATGTTGGAACGTTTTGAAAAGTCAGGAGGTTTGGGCGGGATATGGCCTTCAATGGTTAATTCATTAATGGCTATGAAATGCCTTGGATATGAAGATGGAAACCCCGCCGTGGAAAAAGCGATAGAAGATATAGAAGCGTTAGCGGTGTACGATGAAGATACTATGTTCCTGCAGCCGTGTGTGTCTCCTGTATGGGATACACCATGGGCGATTATGGCGCTTTTGAAATCCGGTTTGTCTAATAACCATCCGGCATTAGTTAAGGCAGGGGAATGGATGCTGGAAAAGGAGGTAAAAAGTTTTGGAGACTGGAGTGTGAAAAATCCTGTCAAGGAGCCAAGCGGATGGTATTTTCAGCACGCGAACGAGTTCTATCCGGATAATGATGATGCGGCGGTAGTGATGATGTCCTTACAGCTTTTAGATTTGCCTGACAAGGACCGTAAAAAGCAGGCAATCCTCAGGGGTTTCAAGTGGCTTATGGGGATGCAGTGTAATGATGGCGGATGGGGCTCTTTTGACAAAAACAATAATAAGAAAATTCTAAACAATATTCCTTTTGCAGATTGGAATGCGCTTCTTGATCCCAGTACGAGTGATCTTGCGGCGCGTGTACTGGATTTGATGGGCAGGTTAGGATATGACCTAAGCTTTCCTCCCGCAGAGAAGGCGCTTAGTTTTCTCAGGAAGGAACAGGAGAAAAATGGTTCCTGGTTTGGGCGTTGGGGTACTAATTACGTTTACGGAACATGGTCTGTATTGACTGGTTTGCATTCGATAAAAGAAGATATGACTAAGGATTATATAAGGAAAGCAACGTCGTGGCTGAAAGACTTTCAGAATGAAGATGGCGGTTGGGGAGAGACATGTAAATCGTATTGGGATACGTCCCTCAGCGCCACAGGGAAGAGTACGCCCTCTCAAACATCGTGGGCGGTATTGGGCCTTTTGTGTACGGAAGAAAGAGACTCTGACTCTGTAAGAAATGGCATTGAATATTTAATAAAGACTCAAAAAGAAGATGGGACATGGGATGAGAAAGAATTCACCGGCACAGGATTTCCAAAGGTCTTTTACCTCAGATACCACATGTACAGAAGTTACTTTCCACTACTTGCATTGAGTAAATATAGAAATCTGGTCGAGTAAACTTAACCACGGAAGACACGAATTCCCCCCGTACAAACAGCGCCGAGGGCGAGTAAAAGGCACGAATTGACACTAAGGTTAAAGGCAAAAGACTGTCTGCTGACTAATGTCCGCCAGGAATCAGTTCCGGTTTGGTTCCGGAGTGGTTGGAGTTGATGGCGGCAGAGTTGGGAAAATGATTGAAGGTTGACTTCCGGTAAGGGTTCGCAGGAATGCGACAATCTTTTCTGTTTCATCTTCAGTAAGTGTTGTTCCAAGTTGGTATTCAGCCATGGTGTTGACTGCCTCGCTCAAATCCCGTGTGCTTGCATCGTGAAAATAGGGTGCAGTGAGCTCAATGTTTCTTAACAGTGAAACCTTAAATACGAATTTGTCCTTATCGTCTTTTGTTACGTTGTATCTGCCGAGAGTATTGGTATCTTTGTCATATGGTTTTGCCATTCCAAACTTCTGATAAGAGTTTCCCCCAACACCAACACCGTTATGACAAGCAATGCAGCCTTTCTTCTTAAAGAGGTCATACCCTTCCAGTTCAGATTCAGAAATGGATTTGTCATAGCCAATAAGCCATTGATCAAATCTTGAATTTGGTGTGGTTAACGTCTCTTCAAACGCCGCAATAGCATCAGTGACCTGATCGATATCTATCTTTCTATCAGTATACATCTCTTTGGCAGCATATACTTCATTAAACCATTTGACATACTGCGGTATTGATTGTAATACGCTCACTGCCAGCTCATGGTTTGAACCCATTTCAAGAGGGTTGGCTATCGGGCCGCCGGCCTGTTCTTTCAAGTCCTTTGCGCGGCCGTCCCAGAATTGTGCGAGATTGAACTTTGAATTCAGGACGGTAGGTGAGTTTATCGGGCCAAAGAACCATTTATGCCCGATAGAGGTGGGCAGATTGTCTGCACCTCCTGTCGAGAGGTTGTGGCATGAGTTACAGGTTATCCAGCCTGATTTGGACAATCTGGGCTCGAAAAACAGTTTCTTTCCCAGTTCCACCTTTGCCCTGTCGTAGTCGAATGAGATTGGAATAGGTTTGATAGGCTCATCGGAACGATATGATTCTCCCCCCAGCATACTCTTTCCTCTGCTGCCATAACCCATGTCAATCAATCCCCCGGCAGTAGTAAATGTCGGGATTGCAGCATTGAGAATGAAAAGAGCTGTCAAATAGCCAATCGCAGTAAACTTAATTATATTCATTGGTAATACGCAAATCTAAATGTCAAAGCTCAAATGCCAAATCAATGCTTTAAGTCCAAATGACTGAAATCGTAAATTCCTTTATCTGTGTAAATCTGTGACTAAATACTCTTTTCGTCTTTAACCTACATTAGTGTTTTTTTCTCTGCATCCTCTGCGTTAGATCAGTCCTTAATCAGTTCCGGTTTGGTTCCGGAGTGGTTGAAGCTGATGGCGGCAGAATCGGGAAAATGATTGAAGGTTGATCTCCGGTAAGGGTTCGCAGGAATGCGACAATCTTTTCTGTTTCATCATCAGTAAGTGTCACACCCAGTTGATATTCGGCCATGATGTTGACTGCCGCACTCAAATCCCACGTGCTTGCATCGTGGAAGTATGGAGCTGTAATCTCAATATTTCTCAACAGTGGAACCTTGAATACAAATTTGTCCTTATCGTCTTTTGTTACGTTGTATCTGCCGAGAGTATTGGTGTCTTTGTCATATGGCTTTGCCACTCCGAATTTCTGATATGAATTCCCCCCGACACCAACACCGTTATGACAAGCAATGCAGCCTTTCTTCTTAAAGAGGTCATACCCTTCCAGTTCAGATTCAGAAATGGATTTGTCATAGCCAATAAGCCATTGATCAAATCTTGAGTTTGGTGTGGTCAACGTCTCTTCAAATGCCGCAATAGCATCAGTGACTTGGTCAATATGAATCTTTTCATCCGTATACATCTCTTTTGAAGCATACACGTCATTAAACCATTTGACATACTGCGGTATCGATTGTAATACACTCACTGCCAACTCATGGTTTGAACCCATTTCAAAAGGGTTGGCTATTGGGCCGCCGGCCTGTTCTTTCAAGTCCTTTGCGCGGCCGTCCCAGAATTGTGTGAGATTGAACTTTGCATTCAGGACGGTAGGTGAGTTTATAGGGCCGAAGAACCATTTATGCCCGATAGAGGTTGGCAGATTGTCTGCACCTCCTGTCGAGAGGTTATGACATGAATTACAGGTTATCCAACCGGATTTGGACAATCTGGGTTCAAAAAACAATTTCTTTCCCAGCTCCACCTTTGCCCTGTCGTAGTCAAAGTTGATTGGTATTGGCCTGATAGGTTCATTGGAACGTGCAGATTTAGCACCGCCTGACATCCTTCCGCCTCTACCATAGCCTATCATTGATTCATCAGCAGCAGTAGTAAATGCCGGGATTACAGCATTGATAATGATAAAAATTGATAAACTGCAAATTGCAGTGAATTTAATGATATTCATTTGTTCTCCCTTTTTAGTTAGCGATTTGTATATTTTTCTTATAGTCAATAATATTTATTAAATTTAACATTGTCAAGGGCATTTAATTGCGCTTTTTTTTGCAAAAATATCAATAACATTGATTTTGTTGACATTTCTAATTTAGCTTGCTAAGTTGGTTCCGTGATGAAAAAGATATTCGTACCTGAAGAAAACAAATCAGACAGGAAGAGTAAAGAGGGCTCAGAGGGTGAAGAGATTAAACCTCTCCTGGGCAGATTGTATAGTGAGGATGCAGGGGAGGTAGAGCAGGCGCTTGAAGAGATTGGCAGAGTAGGAAAAGGTAATAGCGATGCTATGGGGGCTGTTCAGGAGTTCTTAAGGAAAGAAAAGCGAATGCTTCTACGTATTTTAGCTATACAGACCATTGTAAAGATAAAGAAGTTTACTCAGCCTACTACTGAGCAATTCAGAAAGCCCATTATCTTTGACTGCCCGGGTGCAGAGAAGATAAAAAGGATAGAAATTATAGACGTAACATGCCCGCACTGTCACAAGAAGGGTACGGCATCGGTGGCCGGCTTTGAGAATGAATTTACCTGTGAGAGCTGCGGGGAGGTGATACAACGTGATCTACCCAATAGTTGTATTGAAAAGTGTCCCGTGGGGAGTGAGTGTGTTGGTGAAGAGCGTTACCGGAAATATATGAAGGCAGAGAAAGAAACAGGCACTAATTTCACGAATTGACACTAAGGTAAAAAGCGAAAGGCAAAAGGCAAGATTCACCGCTAAGGCGCAAAGAACGCAAAGGGAAAAGCTTTTTTTTGACAGGATTTACATGATAATTATTTTCTTATTAATCCGTGTTTTATCAGTGTTTGTCAGCGGCTAAATTCTCTTTCTTTTCTTTTGTCTTTTAACCTATATTTTAGTTTTTCTTTGTGCCCTCTGCGTTAAGATTTGTTTTTTTCGTGAAAATTCGTGTCTGGCTTTTACGCTTCGAACTCAGCTACCCAAAGATCATGTTTGTTACAGAAGCTGGTAGCATACAGCGTTGTAGTGTCCCATGCATACTTTGATTGAGTATCAGATAGCCCAAACACTGATTTTGCTTCTGCATCAGATGGGGCAAACGTTTTTTCGCCCAGGACGTCGCCATTCCCGGAGACGAGTGTATGCCTTACAATGTAGTGTTCGTCAGTCATACCATGGGTGGTTGTGACGGTTACTTTATTTCCTTCAACATTGACATTTGGAAGGTGTCCGCCAACCTTCTTTGACCATTTACCCGGTTTTTGCGCTGTATACACGATACCTCCGGGAAACGAAGCAGAATCAGCCGACACAGGTGATATCTGGCCAACAGCCATACCGGCGGTTACGGCTAATGATGATTTAAGGAATGCTCTTCTATTTGACATAATATTTCTCCTCTCGTGTTAATATTTGTTAACCTTATAGTCGATTCGATATACAACAAAAATAATCAGCTGAAATTCCATCTTGCCATTTCGTATACGTCTTTGATGCTTTTACCTGTCTCTAAAACTACTGTGGGTTCAAAACCGCAGTGCATCATGCAGTTGCGGCAGCGGGGGTCTTTGTCCGTGCCGTATTTGTCCCAATCTGTGCTGTCCATCAATTCCTGAAAGGTTTCATAATATGCGTCTGTGATTAGATAGCAGGGACCTTTCCATCCAAGATAGTTTCTTGTCGGATTGCCCCATGGTGTGCATGCCAGGTCTCTTTCTCCCATTAGAAACTTTAGATACATTGGGGTGTTCATGATCTTATATTTTTTTGACAGTTCATAGATAAAGCTGAATTTTTTGTGAAATTCTTTTTTCTGAATGAATACGTCATTTGAATTGTCTTCAAAACTGAATCCCGGTGAGACAAGTAAACCGTCAATATCCACATCTGTGAGAAATTTGAACAATTTTTCTATCTCTTCCGGGCCGGTATCTTTGAAAATAGTTGTATTAGTGCATACAGTGAAACCCAACTGCTTGGCCTTTTTAATAGAATCAGTTGCCTTCCTGAATATTCCTTTTGCACAAACGATCCTGTCATGAGTTTCTTCCATTCCATCCAGGTGTACGTTAATGTTCAGATATGGACTGGGCTGATATTTATTTAAGGAATCGCCCAGTGTGATTCCGTTTGTACACAGGTAAATGTGCCGCTTTCTGGCTATCAACCCGTTTACTATCTTATCAAGATCAGGGTGCAGGAAGGGCTCTCCTCCTGTAACTGAGACTACAGGTGCTCCGCATTCGTCAGCCGCCTGCATGCACTCATCAACACTCATTTTCCTGTCCATTGTATCCTTGAATTCCAGTATTCTACCGCACCCTTCGCATGTAAGGTTGCAGTTGTGTGTGATTTCGAGCATCAATACAAGAGGAAATCGTTTAACCGATGAGGTTCTGTTTTTTAATAAATATTTGGTGAGAGAGTAAGTTTGTTTGAATGAGCTTCTCATTATTTTTCATTTATACTTGTTTGTGAAATAATTTGACATAAATATCTATTTGTGATAGAGTTACAACTTTGGTGAAATTCTGCTGCCAGGACCTGCCCCCGTCCGTACCGGCACGGGCAGGCGGCTGCGTTGTTCGGGCAAAAAGAGCTAAAGGTATAAAAAGTGATCCTATACCTTATAGACTGAGCAATATACGCAACTCATTCAAGTATTATGCATTTTATATTTAAAGTCAAGGTTAAAAGATGATAGCTGTTTTGTGCGCGATACGACAGGAAATAAGCCCTTTAGTTGCCTGTATAAACGTACATAAAAAATCTGATATAGATGGAACGCTGCTTTTCCAGGGAGACCTTAATGGCTTGCCTCTTGCGCTGGTTCAGGGTGGGGTGGGCAGAAAAAATGCTGTTAAGGCGGCAGATTATTTATTAGAATCTGTAAGTGTTGACTTGTTGATTTCTGCCGGTGTTGCGGGAGGCATAAGGCACGACCTTAATGTAGGCGACCTGGTCGTGGCAGAAAGTGTTGGCCATAGTAATCAATGTGATTTCGACGGTGAAGAGTTGCAGCTGGAGTCAGATTATGTCTGCGACAAAGAAGTCTTTCAGTTAGCCAGGCAGCTTAGTAAAGGTATGGAATCGAAGTTCCACTTCGGCAGTCTGTTGACTGTGGATAAGGTCATAAGCAGTGCAAGTACAAAAAAAAGGATTGGGGAGCAGAATTCTTTTTTAGCCGTAGAAATGGAGAGTGCCGCGGTTGCTGAGGTTGCATCCAGAAAAGGTGTTAAGTTTGCAGCAATACGTTCGATCTCAGATGGCATAGATGATGACCTGCATCTTGATTATGACTCTATAATGTCTGATGAAGGGAAGGTAAAGGCTGCGAGCATAGCATTGGATGTTTTAAAAAACCCGCAGAAATTGTCGCTTTTGAGACGCCTTAACAAACAGACAAGGACGGCAGCTAAGAGTCTGGCTCTTTTCATGTCTGAACTTATTCCTGTTATTTATGATAAAAACGTTAGTCTGGTAACATAGATTTTTTGGGAGGTAATATGTCGGATAAAAAGATTGGGATTGTAATGGGTAGTGATTCTGATTTGAGTACTATGCAGGAAACACTTAACGTCCTTGATGAATTTGGAGTGAAATATGACGTTGATGTAGTCTCCTGTCATCGATCTCCACTCCGTGCGCATAAATATGCTGTGAGTGCGGAGAAAAAGGGGTACAAGGTTATTATCGGCGGTGCGGGGGGAGCTGCACATCTTGCAGGTGTAATAGCGGCGTTGACGCCTCTTCCGGTTATTGGCGTGCCTATGTTAACGTCTGATCTGGGCGGATTGGATTCCCTTTATTCTACGATACAGATGCCGGGTGGTGTCCCGGTTGCTGCAGTAGGGATAGGGAAGGCCGGTGCAAAGAATGCGGCCCTTCTGGCGATTCAGATTTTAAGTACTTCAGACAAGGGCCTTAGAAAGAAGATTCTTGATTATAAGAAGAAACAGGCCGATAAGGTTATTCAGAAAGATAAAAACGTTAAGAAAATATTGAAGAAATCAAAAAAATAGCGAAATAATTTAAATACTACGAGGGAGATTTTTGTGCCGTTGCCAACAATTGAATGGATTGGTGAAATAGATGGAAAGATTAAGCTTATTGATCAGACTCTATTACCTAATGAATTAAAATATGTTTACTGCGATGACAAAGAGAGTATTTACCATGCAATAAAGACATTAATGGTCAGGGGTGCCCCTGCTATCGGTATTGCCGGTGCTATGGGTGCAGTAGTAGGTATAAAGAACTGCGATGCAGCAGACTTCGAATCCTTCTTTAATGAGATGAAGAAGGTGACTTCTTACTTGGGTTCTTCAAGGCCGACAGCCGTAAACCTGTTCTGGGGCCTGAAGCGTATGGAAGATGTTGCACAAAAGAATAGTCAGCGGTCGGTTTCAGAGATTAAGAACATACTCCTTGAAGAGGCAAAAACCATACTTGAAGAAGATAAAACAATATGCCGCAAGATAGGTGAAAATGGCGAATCACTTTTAGAAGACGGTAGTAGTGTGATAACTCATTGTAATGCCGGGGGGCTTGCTACGGGAGATTATGGAACAGCCCTGGCCGTTATGTTTGCAGCTGCAGAGAATGGGAAAAACATCAGTGTCTATGCAGATGAAACCCGTCCTTTGCTTCAGGGTTCAAGGCTTACAGCGTGGGAGCTTAAGAATGCCGGTATTGATGTCACGTTGATATGTGATAATATGGCAGCTCATACCATGAAACAGAGGAAGATTGATTGTGTAATTGTAGGGGCGGACAGGATTGCAGCAAATGGCGATGCTGCGAATAAGATAGGCACGTACAGTCTTTCTATAATTGCAAAGGAACACAATGTGCCGTTTTATGTTGCAGCGCCTGCATCAACATTTGATTTGAGTATAGCTTCCGGTGATGAAATTCCTATAGAGGAGAGACATTCGGATGAAGTTACCAGTATTTCAGGTAATAAGATTGCTCCGGATGGCATAAAGGTATTTAATCCTGCTTTTGATGTTACACCGGCATCGAATATAGCAGCCATCATTACTGAGAGAGGTATAATTAATAGTCCGGATAAGGAAAAAATTGAAAATATTATTGGGAACAATACGTAAGGAGGACACCGTGACATCATTTAAATATTTCATCTTGCTGTTTATGTCTATATTTTTAACAACGTTAGTTCTTTCAGGGTGCGGTTCAAAAGGTACGACAACAAAATTCAGATTTACTCCTATTGGAAGTATGGAAGAAGAGACAATTGGTCACGGTATGACGGATCCGGCAAAGCTTACCGAGGACCTTGATGTATTATTACAAAGTGAAGATGCGAAAAGGATGGAAAGGCTGCAGGAAGAAACAAAGGCAAAAGCTGAAGCAGAAAAGAACCCTTCCGTGCAAAAGGTTGAAGAAATTAAGTGAGGATGAATTACTGATAGCTAAAGGCTTTCAGCCTTAATCTGCAAGCCTTAACCCTTGTTTTCTTGCATATTCGTAAACTGTATTGAATTCTTTATGGGTTATGGGCCTGTTTATTTCAGGAAAATCCCGGGCCTTAAATGTCGGCCTGTATTGTTCCATAATATTTACAAACGTATTATTTGATATTTCATTCGCAAGGAAATCGATTATGTCCAGGCTGCCTGCGACGTTGCCCGGCATTACCAGATGACGAACCAGGAGTCCCCGTGTTGCTATACCACCCTTAATCTCTAAATCTCCAACTTGCCTGTGCATTTCCAGCAAAGCTGATTTCATTACTTCCGGGTAGTCCTGTGCAAAAGAATATTTTTCTGATGAGTCCGGGTTTAAATACTTGGCGTCTGGCAAGTAAATGTCGATCGTACCGGCAAGAAGCCGTAATGGTTCTATAGACTCATAACCTCCGCAGTTATAGACGATGGGTATTTTAAGACCCCTTGCCCGGGCAATATGAACAGATTCAGTAATATGCGGTGTTACGTGTGTTGGGGTGACAAAATTTATATTTATGCAGCTTCGTTCTTGGAGCTGCAACATCAGGTTTACCAGGTCGTCTGTTTCTACCTCGTTTCCACGGCGAAGCGGGCTGATGTCATAGTTTTGACAAAAGACACAGCCCAGATTACATCCTGCAAAGAATATTGTACCTGATCCTCCGTTGCCTACCAATACCGATTCTTCTCCAAAATGTGGCCCTGCCGATGAAACAACAGCCTTTGCCCCCGTACCACAGAATCCTTTTTTGTTGTTTAAACGGTTAACCTTGCATCTCCTTGGACACAACTCACAAGACTCCATTATTTTGTAAGCAGTCATAATGTACAATTCTAAGTAATTATCTGGCTTTGTCAATAAAGTGAAAATCCGGCTTAATCCATATTCTTGACACTTTGGTATATTTCTGACATAATCTGCTTTATGATAAAGGAAATGATTGGGAAAATAGCAGAAGGCAGTGATCTTTCGATAGAGGAAAGTACGGTAGTAATGAAAGAAATAATGGAAGGTAAGGCCACAGAGGTGCAGATTGGTTCTTTTATTACGGCGCTGAGGATGAAGGGGGAAACTGTTGAAGAGATTACCGGTTGTGTAGGTGTTATGAGGGAGAAGGCTACTCATATCAATGTAGATAATAATATAGTAGTGGATACCTGTGGTACCGGTGGGGATGCAAAATGTACATTTAACATATCAACGGGAGCCGCATTCGTGGTTGCAGGTGCAGGACTGAAAGTTGCAAAACACGGCAACAGGGCTTCTACGAGTCATTGTGGAAGTGCTGATGTGCTTAAGTTATTAGGAGTTAATGTTGAGGCCGGACCGGAGATTGTTGAAAATTGTATCAAAGAAGCAAATATAGGTTTTCTCATGGCGCCGCTTTTACATAGTTCTATGAAGCATGCAGTAGGTCCGAGGCGCGAGATAGGGATAAAGACTATATTTAATATTTTAGGCCCGTTGACTAATCCTGCAAATGCAACAAGGCAGGTAATAGGTGTGTATGATGCAAAGCTGACTGACATCGTGGCGAAGGTGCTGAAAAAGTTAAATACGGAACATGCGTTTGTTGTCTATGGCTATGACGGTCTGGATGAGATTACGACAACCGACAAAACGAAAGTATGCGAATTGAAGGATGGAAAGATTAAGAGCTATTTTATCACTCATGACAGCTTTGGAATCCCGAAGGCGGAGATAAATGATTTTGTTGTAAGCTCCCCGGAAGAGAGTGCAAGTGCAATCAGTGAAGTGTTAGAGGGTAAAGACGGTCCTAAGCGTGATATTGTTCTCATAAATGCATCTGCAGCAATTGTTGCCGGAGGTGGCGCGGAAGATTTAAGGGATGGAATGCAAATCGCAGCTGAATCTGTAGATTCAGGGAAAGCGAAGGCAACTTTAGAGAAGCTGATTGAGATAACACAGGGTAGTGGCTGAGAAGCAATAAACAGGATTTAAGAATTAAAGAATTGAGGAATTCAGGGAATGATGGCTTTCGATAATACATGATTAGTCATTTTTATCCGCCAGTATATAGGCGGGCTGAATTGAT
>Ga0208524_1000789_pt1 | contig 15963 bp, 7 predicted proteins | sample ETNtaG_28_FD_185779 | JGI IMG/M metagenome (GOLD analysis project Ga0208524, IMG submission 185779) | Marine microbial and viral communities from oxygen minimum zone, Eastern Pacific Ocean - ETNP201406SV61 (SPAdes) (version 2) | ecosystem: Environmental > Aquatic > Marine > Oceanic ... | reverse complement strand
CATCGAATACTCGAGGAAGGAAGAATATGATTCCCCAAAGTAATGGTGGAAATCCTAGATCCTGAACCAGCACTACCATTAAGATTCCCAACGCGGCTGGAAACATTTGGTTTGCGAGCATTCCTAATCCAAATGCTAATTTTTGCCCGAAGGGAACTTTATCCTGGATTTCTGTGGCTTGTGACATAATTTTATTTTATTAGTTAGCGCTTTATTTTATTAAGATTGATTTTTACTCAGAATTTCTTGTTTTAAGATCAGATTCGATATTTTCCATTGTTTTATCATCTAGCGGATAAAAGATAGCCGCCACTGTAGCAATGATTGTAGCAACAGCTGGGATATAACTCATCATAAGTTTAATTCCGGTGATGGTTTCCGGACTTTGAGTTACATTTGGTTCGAAGTTAAAAGCAGCTAACAGATAACCGGCTAATCCTCCTCCGATTGCCATTCCAAATTTCTGTGAGAAAGTAGCAGCGGAAAACACAAGTCCGGTAGCTCTTCGACCATTTTTCCATTCTGAATAATCCGCTGTGTCCGCATACATCGCCCATAATAACGGAGCTTGAGGAGCCATGACAAACGCAGTCAGGATATTCACAATAAAGATCAAAGCGATCTGCTCTTTAGGGATATAATAAAACAGTACCGTCAGAATACTGGATAATCCCATTACGATCAGATACAGTTTTTTCTTCCCAAGTATTTTCGACAGGAATTGGGTACATGCAACACCGGCAATTACCGCAACCGTTCCGGAGACCATAAATCCGGAAGCTAGCAATTCATTGCCAATATAATATTTAAAATAATACATGATCGTTCCACTGCGAAGGATCACATAACCTAATGTGAAGATTCCCATTACCAATAATATCTTCCAGGGACGATTATTCAAAAGGTCCTTCAGATCATTTTTCAATGATGTTTCCTGTTTAGCAGGAGGTTGAACACGCTCTTTTGTTGTTGCAAATGTAGCGTAGAAGAGAATCATGGCTAATACACCGTAAACACCCATTGTCACCGGGAAACCAACGGCTTGGTCACCTTTTCCAAAAAACTCCACCATGGGTAATGTGGCTCCTTGAATAATAAAAGCTCCAGCAAAAGCAAGAACAAATCGATAGGTTGACACACTGGTTCTTTCCAATGAATTGGGAGACAGTACACCCATCAGTGCTGAATAGGGAATATTGATTGCTGTATAGGCCATCATCATAGCGATATAAGTGATGTACGCATATACAATCTTTCCTGTCATGCTTAAATCGGGAGTAGTAAACATCAATACACCGATAATCGCCATTGGAATCATCACCCAGATTAAATATGGACGAAACTTTCCCCATTTGGTATTCGTTCTGTCGGCGATTATCCCCATGATAGGGTCATTTACTGCATCCCAAAATCTTGATACAATAAATAATGTGCCCACTACTGCTGCAGGAATTCCAAAAATATCGGTGTAGAAAAACATCAAGAAGTTGATATACATTTGGAAATAAAGATTGGAAGCGGTATCTCCAAGACCATATCCGACCTTTTCTTTTATGGATAACCGTGCATGATTGCTCATTGAAAATTCCTATTAATGGTTTTAATGTTTAACTGTCAGATTGAAGTAGTTGGGGGACTCAGTGAGTATTATATTATTTGGTTACAGAAATAAATCTGTTGAATTATCCCCTTTGCTGACTGCTGGTTCTAATCTTGATTTTCACCGGGATCATAGAAATATTTCCATAACTATCGCTGTTGTCGGCTATCATATTTTCGATAGTACGAATTGATTTTTTCCCCAATTCATGAAAATCTGTGGCAATAGATGTTAGTTCTGGAGTGAAAGTTTCACAGAAGGAGAGATTGTCATAGCCTGCAATTATAAAATCATCCGGTATTTTGTAGCCACTTTCTATGGCTGCTTTCATAAACCCAAAACTGGAATAATCATTGCCTCCAAAAATAGCAATATCCTTCAGACCGGTATTTTTAAATTCTTCAAAAGCTGCTTTTCCCGCAGAGCTGCTAAAATCTCCTTCAAAAGACCAGACTAATTCCAAATCGTCAATTTCGTGGATATGATTTAGAAATCCATTTTTACGGTAGAATCCATCCGCTCGTTTGGGTGGCCCAGATATAAAACCAAATTTTTTATAGCCTTGTTCTTCAAAATGTTTTGCTACCATATAACCACCACGATAGGAATCAAAACAAACCGTATCAATTTTTGGATTTTTTGATGGTAACAGGGATATAATTGGATATTGACCTACTCCTTTTTTTATTTTGAGATAGTCATTATTAGTCATTGAAGGAAGAAATAGACAAATACCGCTATATTTTTTACTCAGTTTAATAATATCTTCAACGAGATTATCATTTTGTTTTGCAACATATGAAAAAATAATTTCGGAAGTGGAACTTTCGCTTGCTTCATAAAAACCATTCATCAAGGAAGCGTAGAACTCGCCTTCAAATAGTCTCATAACCAGGGCTATAGACAATTGATGGTTTTCATTCCCATTTATAAACAAGGGATACCCAAGTTTTCGTGCTGAAGCATAGATATTTTCTTCACTAGTACTATGGTTCCTTTTCTGGCGACTCAATGCCCTCGAAACCGTCGCGATTGACAGTCCCGTATCGTCAGCTATATGTTTTAAGGTTACACGCATATTAATATTTTACTGTTTATAAATTCCATTCAATATAAAGAATAATCGTAATCATTCGCAATAAATTTACATAAAAATTACATTATAATGTAAAATAAAGAAAAAATGTTGCATGTATTTACATTTTTTCTTTATGTTCCTTACGTAATGAAAATGAATGTAATGAAAATTCCCCGTATTTCTTTCTTAACACGGTTATGAATGCAAGCAAATAATTCTGATTATTCTATTATGCGTTTCGTTGATAATAATTACAATGAAGAATATAATAGGGTATAAATAACAAAAGGAGAAAACACAATGAAAAACAAAATAACAAGTTCAATTCTTTTATTGATCCCCCTATTTGTTTTTGGACAAGCTATAGACAATTTTGATGCTCTACCAGATGCAGACTACTGGGGCTACGAAATTTCTGAAAATGCTGATAGTACTCTAAGTTTTGTCAATGTGAGTTACATTACTGATCCTGTTACTGAAGGCGCTGGAGCCATGCAGCTGGATTATAGTGCGCACAATATTGAAGCATGGGGAGGCTATGCCAAAATTTTCCATATGTTGGGTGGTGGCGATGATGAGGCAGGATCACCAATTGAGGGGACATGGAAAATGGCTCCTGAAGCAGGCGCATTGATGGTTGGTCCTGCTCCAAATAATGGAGATTGGTGGTCAAACTCTGCTGATGATGTAGTAACAAGAGCATGCTATTTCGATGATGAGTATGTTTTTAGCGCAGACGGATCCTTTCAAAATGTTTTACAAGATACATCCTGGATCGAAGGCTGGCAAGGTGGCACTGATGCCTGTGGAACACCTGTAGCTCCTCACGATGGTTCAAATGCAGCCACATGGGAGTATAACGCAGGTACAGGTTCCGTTACTCTTACCGGTGTTGGTGCCTATTTAGGACTTCCAAAGGCATACAACGGAGGCGAACTTTCAGACCCTGCAGATGCACCAGCATCTATTACCTATAGTGCAACTCTTTCAGATAATAACAATACAATGACCCTGGTCATTGAATGTGCAGCAGGTGTGTTCTGGACCTTTAAACTTGTCGCGGTGGAGGCACCGCTTCTATCGGGGACATGGAAAATGGCTCCTGAAGCAGGCGCATTGATGGTTGGTCCTGCTCCAAATAATGGAGATTGGTGGTCAAACTCTGCTGATGATGTAGTAACAAGAGCATGCTATTTCGATGATGAGTATGTTTTTAGCGCAGACGGATCCTTTCAAAATGTTTTACAAGATACATCCTGGATCGAAGGCTGGCAAGGTGGCACTGATGCCTGTGGAACACCTGTAGCTCCTCACGATGGTTCAAATGCAGCCACATGGGAGTATAACGCAGGTACAGGTTCCGTTACTCTTACCGGTGTTGGTGCCTATTTAGGACTTCCAAAGGCATACAACGGAGGCGAACTTTCAGACCCTGCAAATGCACCAGCATCTATTACCTATAGTGCAACTCTTTCAGATAATAACACTACAATGACCTTGGTCATTGAATGTGCAACAGGTGTATTCTGGACTTTTAAACTTGTCGCAGATGATTCTCAACAAGCAGTCGCATACGAATGGAATAATGAAAATGTCTGGGAAACAGCTTTTAACTGGGACGCGACTTTTGATAATGGAACAGCTCTTTTTTCAATGCTTCCTGATGAAGGCGCGGTCTGGGACTGGTCGGGCTATGATAGTATTTCATTCTCATACTATAATTCAATTCCTCAATCACTTACAGACAGAGTCCACTTAAGGTTTAATTTAAGTGACTACGGAGATGTTGCAGATCCCGCCAACTACGATGGATTGGGAGAATATTATTACTCTTTCCATTATATCTTGGATAACGCTTCTGGTTGGAATACCGTTACCATGCCTCTTGAACGGACCGATGACTGGGCTGGTGCCGGATTTAATCTGACCGGCTGGTCTGGTGATGCTGGTAATGGCGAACTTGATACTGATGCTATTGCCGGGTTCCACCTTGAATTTTCTATCAGCGGTGGCGGAGATGGTGATTATAGCCAAGGTACAATTATCTTGGATGATTTAAAACTGACAGGTACAAAGAATGTTTTAAGTAATCCAGGATTTGAATTGACTGATGGACAGGATGATGGTTTTGGCTGGGGTGCCGCAATGGGCGGTGGCCATGCAGAAATTGTCACAGATGCATCCGTGGCTTACAATGGAGATAATTATCTTAGCATAGGTGTCGATGATGCTAACTGGGCAGTATTTTACACTGAAGACAGTATCCCCGCACAATTCGGCGAAACCTGGCGTTTTAGTGGCTATGGTATGGATTTAGCTGGTGACGGAAGCGGCGCTGCTTTAAAGCTTGAAGCCAAGGATGCTGGTGGTACAGTGCTTGGATCTATCGAAGAAACCATAGCTATAACTAATGATTGGGAAAATCACTCTATTGAATTCGTCATGCCACAAGGTACAGTACAAATGGCCGCAGTAATAGTAGCATCCCGCTGGGATGGAGTGGCTTGTGACTTTGCCTTTGATGATATGTTCCTCATGAGCATGGGAGTTTTAGATGTGATACCGCCGGTAGCAGTTACAGGTGTGGGTGCTACACCGTATTCCTATTATAATCTGGTCACTTGGACTGATAATGATGGTGAAGAAGGTGAGAAATATAATGTTTACGCCAGTACAGAACCGATTACGGATTCATTATCTATATCAACAGCGGATGTTGTTGCCACAAATGTGTTGGAAGGGACTCAGGCTGCAGTACATTACCTGCATAACCCCCTTGAAGATTCAGACGTAACGTATTACTATGCGGTTGTCTGTAAGGATGGGTCTAATAATGTGGGTGAGCCGGGCTCTTCTGATGATCCTATTACCAATACAGCAAAAGGAGTTCCAACAATTTCGTTGACTCCGCCCACAGCATTCGTCGCAGACGGTGATTTATCCGAATGGTATGACAGCGGAATAGTACCGTTTGAACTTGGCGCCACAGAAAATTCCTATGGAACACCTCATTTAGGCTTTGGTGCAGTGGATGATGATAATGACCTGTATGGTACTATTTTTACGGCTGTTGATGATGATTACTTTTATTTAGCTGCAGAAATTGTGGATAATGTGGTGAACAATGATGACAGTGGAGGCTGGTGGACTGCCGATGTTGTGCAACTATGTTTTGGATTTTATGATCAACTCGGTCCAAAACATGTAGGTATGCAAAGAGGAGCAGAGCCGGATTATAAGATGTATTTCACGCCGGCTGGTGCAAACTCAGACAATGGTGCCGGAGTGTTAGCTACGCATGGTGATGGAAATTATTTCCATGAAGTATTTAACCCAGACTATGCTTTCGAATTCAGAATATCACTTGATTCAATACTGATTGATGATGACGTCAGATTAATCCCGGCAGATGGCATTCGCACGCCCTTTGAGCCAATGGTCTATGATAATGATGGAGATGGGTTAGAGGCAATAATGGTATTATCACATACAAATGACGATAATGCACACCAGACATGCGAAGTCTGGTCCAATACTTGGATTGGTGGTTCCACGGTTGGCGTTGGTGATGAAATCATACCTTTGACCTATGCCTTGAATCAAAACTATCCTAATCCGTTCAACCCAATAACAAATATCCAGTTTACTATTCCGGAACAAGCGGATGTGAAACTACGGATATACAATGTGCTGGGTAGGCAGGTTGATGTATTAGTGAATGAAACGCTTCCTATTGGACATCATCAGATTCTTTGGAATCCAAGGAATCTTTCATCCGGTGTCTATTTCTACAAACTAGAAGCTGGTTCATTCATTAAAACACGAAAAATGATTCTACTCAAGTAACAACTCCTTGTAGTAAACGGGGGAGCATTTTTGTTCCCCCGTTATTTTTTTAGTAACTAACCGTAAATTTTAAAACCATGTTTCACTATCTAAGAACGATCTCATTATGCCTAATATTAGTAGTATCTTCGCTGGTATTCGGCCAAACAACGGGCAAACTGACAGGTATCGTAACAGACCTGACTACGGGTGACCCTCTTCCTGGAGTAAATGTTATCATCGATAATACGCCATACGGTACAGCTTCTGCAAATGACGGAAGATTCACTATTATCAATGTGCCTCCAAGTATGTATTCCGTATCCATAATGATGATAGGTTACAAAACGGTGAAAATAAATGATGTGCGAGTCTCCATTAACCGCACGGTTACTCTGGATATTGATATGGAGCAGACTGTTATTGAAGGCGAAGTGGTTACCGTTGAAGTGGCAAGACTGGCACAAAAGAAAGATCAGACTGGTACAATAAAAAATATTTCAGGAGATGAAATTAGTGCACTGCCGGTTGAAAGTGTGGGCAACGTTATTAACATGCAAGCTGGCGTTGTCAATGGGCATTTTCGTGGAGGGAGAAATACAGAAGTAACCTTTTTGATCGATGGTGTCCAAGTTGATGAAACTTTTGGTGGTTCCAGTGCGGCAGTGGAAATACAACCGGAAGCTGTGCAGGACCTGGAGGTAATCACCGGCACATTTAATGCTGAATATGGACGGGCTATGAGTGGGGTTGTTAATATCGTAACTCGTGATGGCGGACCAAAATTCGAAGGATCTGCATCTGCAGCACTATCCTCTTACATTTCCAACAACACGGACATTTTTATTGGGCTGTCACCGGACCTCAATCAAAGCCAGGATCTGAAGTTCAGCTTGGGCGGTCCCATCTTGGGTGAAAAGATCACCTTTTTTACCAATGTGCGCAAGCAGGACAATCGTGGCCACTTGAACGGCTACCGCATCTTCCAAGTGGCTGATTTAAGTAATTTTTATGCGGATACTCCTGCCCTTTGGTATTCCGAAAAAACCGGTGATAGTACTTACGTGCCTATGAACACTAGTAATAATCAATCACTATTGCTCAAGCTTGGATTTAACATGATTAAAGGTATCCGTTTCTCCTTATTGGGCTCTAGAAGTGATGATAGCTGGTTTGGATACGACCATGGGTTTAAATATAATCCTGATGGCAGAGCCGGTTCTTATAAAGAGACAGATTTTTTGTCTTTCCAGATGAACCATATGATTAGCCCTAAACTGTTTTATGAACTAAAACTATCCTATCTGGATAATTACACTGGGAATTATCTGTATGAAGATCCGCTTGATACAAATTATGTGCACGGTAGATATCTGGAAAACTTTGGAACAGGATTTTTCACTGGTGGTCAGCAGAAAAACCACAGCATGCTTACCATGATTGATAAAACTGTCAAGTTTGACCTGACCTGGCAGGCCAATCATCGCCATAGCTTCAAGCTGGGTCTGCTTGATATTGCCCATGATGTAGATCATCAGTGGCATACAATACGAAACAAGTACGATGGTGAAGAAAACCCAGATTATCTTTATGAGCCTGAAATATTTGGAGATACCACTGTTTACGCTGATATTTACAAGGTTAAGCCCAGGGAGTCTGCTGCTTACCTCCAGGACAAAATGGAATTCGATGATATGGTAATAAATCTTGGTATAAGGTATGACGTGTTTGATCCGGCCAGTTATTACCCATCGGACCGCAGGAACCCGGCTAACCAGTTGGTCTATGGAGATTCAATGACATCAACCTATCCCCAGGCCCCGGTTATTGATCAAGTCAGTCCTCGGATTGGTTTTGCTTATCAGCTGGGCAATCAAGCCGTTCTGCACTTTAGTTACGGACATTTTTTCCAGATGCCGCCCCTCTACGCCATGTATCAAAATCACAGCTTTTTGGTCAGCCCGAATGATTTTGGGACCACCATGGGCAATGTTCTGCTTAAACCAGAAAAAACAATCACCTATGAACTTGGACTATGGCAGGAACTGACCCGTGGATTAAGTTTGGATGTGGCCCTCTTTTACAGAGATATTTACAATCTGCTCAGTACTAAAATTATCTCCACTTATAATCAAATTGAATATGGTCTGTACAGCAACAAGGATTACGGCAATGCCCGCGGGCTGGAAGTAAAACTTGATATGAGTTACGGGCCTGTTAAGGGTATGGTTAATTATACGCTGCAGTACACACGGGGCAACGCGGATAATCCAACACAAACGTTTTCTCGCGCCGGTGACAGCATGGACCCGGTGAACCGCTTTATTCCCATGAGCTGGGATCAGCGGCATACACTGAATGGTACGGTGATGTTTTCTGCAAAAAATTATGGCGGTACGGTTACGGCATATTACAATTCCGGTTCTCCATACACCTTCTCGCCCCAGAGTGAAAGTGTACTTTCCAGGATTAATCTATATCCAAACAATGATTATAAACCGACAACCTCCACTGTTGATGTTTCATTGTATTACAACTTTAAAATGGCTGGACGATACCATGGGAAAATTGATTTGACTATATATAATCTACTGGATCGCCTTAATGAGAATTGGGTCAATGGACAAACAGGTCGGGCATATACAGCTGTGATACAAGAGACTGATCTCGCTAGCCACCGCAGTGATTTCAACGATTATGAAGACCGTGTCCAAAACCCGTCTATGTATTCCGCGCCGAGGATGGTGAAACTGGCAATTGGAATAAATTATTAACTGCATGCGTTATTCAACCACAATCATTATTATTTTTCTCATTGCCCTTGGCCAAATCGCGGGTCAGGGCAAGGAGTATGAAGGCCCCGAAGACCCTGCTGGAGATATTGCTGCTGAGCGAGAAGGCTACATGACTGGCAACCGCGTATTTATTTATTTTCGTAATACAACGGAGTTGTCAGACTGGCCCAGGGTCAGTGTTTCCAAATGGCCTAACAATCCCAATGGTTTAAAAATGACGGATGGCATTGGACTGCTGGTAGGTGCCAAAGTATATATTGAGGATGACGGAATTGATTCAACTTTAGATGCGATTGTACTTACAGAGCCTGCGGAAATTTTTACCACAGACCACCACACGCTTTATTACCTGCAGACCAGTTACCGGGAAGAAATGGATTTGGATCCTACCGGAACTGTCGAGTGGGGTTTTTATCCGGTTTTTGGGTATTTCAATGAAACCGGAGAATATGTTGCACAGTCAAACATGTCCGGATCTTGGCCAACTGGTGGCTGGCCCTCCACTGGTTTTGAGACCAAATGGCCCGGAGAATGGAATGGGCGCTTCGGACGAGGCGTAATCTATGCGGACCAAGAGAGCTATTTTGTTGTCAATGATGCTCAGGACCAGGAAAACCTGGGGGCAGAGGATAATGTAAAATATTTTCCCAGGCCCGGTCACTACGTGGGCGACTTGAAACCCGATGTAACAATTCAGCCCGGTGTACCCTGGGGCGGGCTTGGCTTGCGTGTTGCTGTTAGGGGATTTCAATGGAATAATCCCCAAGCACGAGATGCAATCTTCTGGGAATATTCTATTGCAAATGTTTCTGATTATGATTTGCGTGATGTTGCTTTTGGCTACTGGCTGGATAATGCTATTGGCGGAGACGGTGACGACGATCTGGGATTCTTTAATAAGCAGGTGGATATGGCTTATTCCTGGGATATCAATGGCGTAGGCGCTGGCGGCCTGCCTACCGGTGTGATGGGATTTGCCTATTTGGAAAGTCCTGGCCTGGCCTATGACAACCAAGACAATGATGGAGATGGCCTAATAGATGAGCAACGGGACAATGAACCAACCGGCATTATTGGACCAACGGCTGGCATCACAGATCTGGAAGCATTTCTTGAATTTTATAGTCTGAATCTTGAAGATCTTAAGGAACACTGGGATGCAGATGAGGACCAGGACTGGGAAGACGGTGAAGATTTGAATGGAGACGGTATATATCAAGAGTCCGAATATTATGGTGATGATATTGGGATCGATGGTGTGGCTCCCGGTGAATTAAACTATTTTGGTCCGGATCTGGATGGATCCGAGTGTAACCATCAGCCCGATTTTCAGGAAGGTGTGGGCTGTGAACCTAATTTCAATACCACCGATGTTTCCGAGTCAGATATGGTTGGTTTGACCGCATTTCGAATGTTTCCTATACCTAGCCACGCCCCCTCAAATACAACCACGTGGTTCAAAAATGATCAGGCCATGTGGGAAGTTGTAGGCATTGATTCCTTGGAAGAATTTGAAGGAAATATTTCCAATCTGGTGGAGGTATTCGCATCTGGTTCATTTCCGCTTTATCAGGGACGAGTGGAACGTATTTCTATGTCAGAGCTGCATTCATATGATCCGCTGACGGGATTGTCATCTCCTGATCATAGTGCTCCTGCACTATTCGAATTAAAACGCATTGTCCAAGTTATTTATGAAAAGGATTATCGTTTTGCCCAGCCACCAAAGATGCCAACACTGTCTGCAACTGCTGGTGACGGTGAAGTTATTTTAACCTGGGATAATGTTGCTGACACGAAAACACGGGACCCTTTTCTTGACAATGTAAATGATTTTGAGGGATATAAAGTATACAGGGCTACAGACAAATACTTTTCCGATTCGGAAGTGATCACAGATGGTTATGGTACACCTATGTTCATGAAACCAATATACCAGTGTGACCTGATAGATGAAATAAGAGGGTTTACAGATTTTGGTCTCGTAAACGGAATGGGATACAATTTAGGTTATGATACTGGAATTAATCATGTGTTTCGAGATAATACTGTCCAGAATGGCAGAACCTACTACTATGCCATAGTTGCCTATGATTACGGTGCTCCAAATATAGGACCTGGAATCTCACCTTCTGAAAATAATGTTGTTGTTGAACTAGATGAAGCAGAAGAGATACGCTCAATAGGAAAAAATGTAGCAATCGTGGTGCCCCACCAGCCTGCAGCAGGTTATGTACCTCCAGAAATCCAAGTAGAAACTAACGAGCAACTATTTGGAACAGGGACCATTAACCCCCAAATTATTGCCAGCGGCAGTCTGCAGCCTGATCATGATTACCTGCTGACCTTCGGAATAGATACCATTTCAACGATTACCGATTATGATAGAGGTCTTTTATATACTACTAATAGTTTTTCGGTCTATGATGTCACGGAAAATTATGAACTTCTCTATGAAGAGAAGCCCGAAAGTTATATCGGAAACAATTTTCTTTACAGGGACACCTTGGATTACTGGACATTAAATACAACCAGTGAAGTTGAATCTGATATTTTTTCTGGCCTTCAATTAACTATCCAACAGGATGTGGAGACAGCAACTTTTGATTACGGTAATTCCGGCTGGATTACAGGCAGTGGGTACTTGAATGTCATTCCTTCCATCTATGATGGTCCGTCCATACCTTGGGACTATAAGATTATTTTTACCGGCGAAGATTCAACCTATGTTGGCGTTATAACCAACAAGTCAGGTGTGCGCGATGAGTTGGGAAATTCTATTTCCAGGAATGATGTAATTGTTTCACCTGCACTTGATTTTTATGTTGTGAATGAATCATTTGGGGACAATGAAGTGATGGATGTCATTGTCCAGGACATGAATAATAATGATACATTTGAATTATTTGAAGATCGCATACTTGTGGGAGCTCCCACTGAGACCCGTTGGCGAGCCACAGCATTTGTGCTTGATTTTAGTTTTTTTGATGAGAGCACCTATCCCAACGCAGATGATGTTTACGCACTGTCCTGGAAAAGACCATTTTTCTCCATGGATTCAATTCATTTTTCCGTTTCTGAAGCTGATTCTTTGGATATAGACTTATTAAAAAGTGGTATGGATGATATTAAAGTTGTTCCAAATCCTTACGTTATGACGAATATGATGGAAGAGGCAGTATCTAATCCATTCTTAAACCAGCGACGCAAACTGATGTTTACCCATATTCCCGCAGAGTGTACAATTCATATTTTTACTGTCAGTGGTGTATTGGTTGATAAGATTGAAGTAGAAAATCAACCTGAAAATGGGATTATTCACTGGGATATGTTAACCAGGGAAGGTTTGGAAATAGCAGCAGGTATGTATCTTTATCACATCGAATCCAATGTAACGGGTGATTCAAAAATTGGCAAATTTGCGGTGATCAAATGAAATTATTTAAGTTTGTTATAATTCTATCTTTTTTATCTCATGCTGCCTTTTCTGATGATATTCACCGTTATGGTACTACAACAGCAAACTTTCTTGAGATTGGTATAGGTAGCGCTTCTGGGGGTATGGGAGAGGCCTATGTAGCGGTTGCTAATGATCTGTCCGCTATTTACTGGAATCCAGCCGGACTGTCTTCTCTTAAGGGGGTTGGTGTACAATTTATGCTTCAGCCCTGGGTTGTAGATATTAATACAATATTTGCTGCTGGCGCTGTCAATGTACCCAGGATTGGTACGTTTGCCCTGTCCTTAACACAAATAGGCTACGGTCAGATGGATGTAACCACACTGACCTACCAGGAGGGTACGGGTGAACAATACACTGCTAATGAATTAGCACTAACATTTTCTTTTAGCCGGCGACTGGTCCCCTGGTTTTCTTTTGGAACCAATGCAAAATTGGTCCAATCCAACATCTGGCATGCCTCTGCCAATGCTTTTGCCCTTGATTTAGGTGTGCTGGTCAATACTCATTTTTTCAGTGTAACAGGTGAAAAAGAAGACGGAATGATGATTGGCATGAGTATTTCCAACTATGGCACACGGATGAAATATGATGGCATAGATTTGTATCAGCCCATTGATATATCTGAATATGAAGAAGGCAACTATGGAGATGTAGCGGGACAATTCCGGACACAAGAATGGGAACTTCCTCTTCTGTTTAGAATTGGCGTAGCCGTTAAACCAATTGTATCAAATTTTGCCACGCTGACCCTCGCCGCAGATGCCCTTCATCCAAACAATAACACAGAATCAATAAATATTGGTTTCGCTTTCAAGTTTAAGTTCCCAGGGAATGGTGCAGTTATTTTTCGCGGCGGTCAGAAAGCATTGTTTATGGATAAACCCCAATTTGGACTGACGTGGGGCTTGGGATTAGAGTGGAATTTCCTCAATAATAGAAAAATAGTCGTGGATTATGCGTATAAGACAATGGGTATTTTAGGAAATGTTCATGCCACGACCATTGGTTTAAATTTCTAATTTTATTAATAATCATTCTATATTGAATGATTTAGATTGAAATGGGCTTAACACATTTTATTTATTCGATAAATAAAATGAATTTTCAATTCAATCTACTGCCAATTTTCATTGTTTTCATTTTGACTTCTACCTTATTATGCCAGACCCGAGGGGCTGAATACCGTACCCTAGACAGTTATGCTTACGGCCGTTTTGAGGCTAGTGTTAAACCTGCCCAAGGAGATGGTATAACATCATCATTTTTTACGTATGATGATTCGGCAGATCCCTGGGGCGAGATTGACTATGAATGGTTGGGCCTTTTTGACCACACAATTGATTTAAATACAATTACTACAGGTCAAGCCAGCCACATCCGCCAGCATTATGTACCTTTTAATCCCCACCTTGATTTTCACGAGTATGCTTTTGAATGGACACCGGAATATGTAGCCTGGTTTATTGACGGTGAAGAAATATTTCGGCAAACTGGTACTCACATTGCTGAATTAGATTCAGCTCAAAAATTAATGATGAATTTATGGCAGCCTGTTTACGCGGACTGGGTGGGAACATTTGATAATCGCATTTTACCCAGATTCAGCTACTATGACTGGGTTAAATATTACGAGTATACTCCTGGTGTAGGTGATTATGGAACGGACAACAATTTTACAGTGGAGTGGGAAGATGACTTTTCCGATTTTGATCAAACTCGTTGGGAAAAAAGTGATAATCATACATGGGGCGGAAACCAATCTATACTGATTGAAGAAAATGCAGTCTTTGTTGATGGTATGCTGGTCTTGTGTATGACTGATGACAATCACCTTGGATTCGTTGATGTAAATCCGCCTGCACTGTTATGGGCCCGGCAAATTGGATCTATGGTTATGGGAAGATTCAGTGAAGAAATAAACCCGGCCGGAGCCACTCCAGAACATTTTGGTGTCACCGGGGTCGGTATTGATTCTGTTTGGCTTGCTCCCGATCAACGAACCGTTTTTATTTATATCGATAGTGATAGTATTGCCCAGGGCACAAACCTGGCGGCCTTACAAATTTCTGATGATAATCCTACACCCAATACATTAATGGCCCAAGCCGTACAAATTCATTTACCCGTGCAAGTAATGTTTCCATTAAAGATCAACAACGGCGGAGCGGCTTATGCTGATTATTTACCTGATCAGGAATGGGGTCCGGGTGTTGAATACGGTTTTACGGATGGAAATTTTGTAAGTGTATCAGATCCAATTGATAATACTACAGATGACTCATTATATCAAACCTGCTTGAACCGCACTGCAGCTTACAAAGTAAGAGTACCAAATGGAATATATACTGTTACATTAAAACTATCGGAAAATTATTATTCTTCTGTTGATTCAAGAACGTATGATCTAGTATTGGAAGATAGCCTGATTTTTGAAAATTTGGATGTTTTTTCGTTAGCGGGAATGCATTACGCCTATGATTTAACAATCAATAATGTAACTGTGCATGATCAGCAGCTTGATTTTTATTTTTCCAGCAGGATTTATGGTCTTGGTTATGTAACCGCCGGACCGTTTATTAATGGCCTCGTTGTTGAGCAAGATTCTGTTTTTTCTCTTACAACCATTGATGAATCATTTCAAATGCCTGAAAATTTGCACATCAAATCCGCCTATCCTAATCCATTTAATCCAACAGTGAATATAAATTATACGTTGTCAAAACCCGGTGATATTACATTAAAAATATATGCAGTAAACGGAGTACAGGTTTTTGAAAATTCATTTGATCAAGCGATGGGGAAACACGAATTTCGCTGGCACCCAGAAAATCATATCTCAAGTGGCATATATATATTTTCGATCGCTTCAAATCATAGTATAGTAAACAGAAAACTGGTTTACATTAAGTAATCAGCTGAAGAAAATGTTAGCAATGAAATCATTCCGACGATTTAATTTATTTCTCTTGATCACCCTTTCTTCAATTGGAAATATGCTATACTCACAAATAGATATTTCCATCGAAGCTATAAATCAGCACTATTCAGGAGATCATAGGGCTCAAAAAATCCAAGCCACACCTATAATTTCTAAAGATATTACGGCTGCAGAAATATTAGGCAATCCCAATTATTTAGCTATATCTTATGGTGGATATCGTAAAAATACTAGAGATGTTCAACCTACAATTGAGGAACTAAA
>Ga0208524_1000780_pt1 | contig 16054 bp, 16 predicted proteins | sample ETNtaG_28_FD_185779 | JGI IMG/M metagenome (GOLD analysis project Ga0208524, IMG submission 185779) | Marine microbial and viral communities from oxygen minimum zone, Eastern Pacific Ocean - ETNP201406SV61 (SPAdes) (version 2) | ecosystem: Environmental > Aquatic > Marine > Oceanic ... | reverse complement strand
CCCGATGGCGGCAGTACAGATTTTCTGCATCTTTACGTTGGCATTGAACGGGCAATGCAGAGCGGTGTATTGTGTGAAATGTGGACCGCGTATGAAGCAAAGAATTTTGGATTAATTACTGAAGCTGTGCCTGTACTTAAAGTGGATGGTGGAGTGGTGCGTAATCCACTGATCGTAACAGACAAATGGGTGAATGAATCTGGTGATATTGTATATGGTCAGAAAAAAACAGGAGATGATTTCAAATCTGGAAAAACTCAATTAATGAATGGTGAAATTGATTTGAGTCCGCTTGATGATGCTGTGAATGCATTGGCAACCAAAATGATGTATTTGATGCCAGAATGCACCAGCAAAACATTGAACAGCCTTCGGAAAAAGAAACTGGAGCATTGGGATCAAAATAGTCAAACCAACAGAGATTGGCTGGCACAAAATATGGTTACAGAAGCTCGAGCAGGGTTCAGAGCGTTCAACGAAGGTCCAAAAGGGAATCGGGAAGTTGACTTCATTAAACTGCGCCTAATGTTGGCTGAAGGACATCCGTGGGATGACAAATTGGTGGATGCTATACTGCCAAAATAGAAACTGGAGTGATGGAATAACGGATTTTTTGATTAATGGGAAAAACCAAACTTTTCTGAAGTAAATAACTTTCGCAAAGTAAAAAAGTTGAAAAAATAAATGAATAAAATAATTAGAGAAGAACAATTTGATGGTCAGGTGATTCGTCTCATATTAAATGCGCCAAAAGCAAATGTATTAAATGCTACAATGATGGCTGAAATACAGTCTGAACTTGATAATATCAACAAAGATGTAAAGTGTATTCAATTCGTCGGTGCCGGTGATCATTTTAGTTTCGGCGCTTCTGTCCCTGAACATACGAAAGATAATGCGCCCGAAATGTTGCAGCAGTTTCATGGACTTTTCAAATCAATGATTAATCTATCTGTACCGACTATGGCAATGGTTTCTGGTCAGTGCCTTGGCGGTGGAATGGAATTGGCCATATTCTGTAATTTCCTTTTTTTGGATGAATCAACTCGCATGGGGCAACCAGAAATAAACCTTGGTGTTTTTGCACCACCGGCTTCCCTTATTCTGCCAATGAAAGTAGGCCAAACAAAATCAGATGATTTACTTCTTTCTGGAAGAAGCATGAAACCAAATGAAATAATGTCATCTGGATTAGGGACCAAATTATTCGACGATCATCAACGTATGATTGAAGGCGCAAATGCTTGGATCGAAAATTTTATTCTGCCTAAAAGTGCATCTTCCCTGCGAATAGCCAATCGTGTTGCGCGTTTGAAGTTTAATAAAACACTTTCAGAGAATTTGGACAAACTGGCTGAAATATATACAAATGAACTCATGGAAACACATGATGCCAATGAAGGGATTACTTCTTTCCTTGAAAAAAGAAATCCGCAATGGAAAAACAATTAATAGGATATAATAAATGAATAAAACACTTGAAGGAAAAATAGCATTAGTTACAGGCGGAAGTTCGGGTATAGGGACAGCAATTGTCAAAAGTTTTGCCCAAGCGGGAGCCCATGTCGCTTTTACTTATCACAGCAATAAAACAGGAGCTGAATCTGTCCTTTCAGAAATAGAAGCTATGGGTGTGAAAGGTGCTTATTACCAGGCGGATATGGCAGATTTTGAGAAAGCGCAAAATGTAGTAGATCAAGTCATGGAAAAATTTGACACCTTGGACATTTTGGTCAATAATGCTGGAGCGAATCAGGATAAGGTTGTATGGAAAATGACGGAATCTATGTGGGATGAAGTAATAGATACTGACCTGAAAGGTGTTTTTAATTACATCCGTGCCGCATCCCCAATTTTTCGGGGGAAAAAGTATGGTCGCATTATTACTGTTTCATCGATCAATGCGCTACGGGGAAAATTCGGTCAGTCAAATTATGCTGCCGCTAAAGCAGGCGTTATTGGATTATCCAAAAGTGTAGCCAAGGAATTGGGTCGTTCGAATGTAACCGTGAATGTTGTTTGCCCCGGGCTTATTGCTACAAAAATGATCCAAAGTATGCCAGACGATTTTAAGGAAAAAGCCATTGAAGAAATTGTACTTGGTCGCATAGGAACGCCGGAAGATGTTGCTGAAGTTATTACGTTTTTATCGGGCTGTGGTGCGCAACACGTAACAGGTGAAGTAATTAAGGTAGATGGGGGTCAGTATATATAATGGAAAAAGTATATTTAATTGATGGGTGTCGGTCCGCTATTGGCAGGGGGCATCCTGAAAAAGGTTTATACAGCAATCTACGTGCGGATGAATTATCTGTCCAAGTTTTACAAGCGTTAATTGAACGCACAGGACTCGACCCAAATAAGATTGATGACTTTTATCTCGGTTGTGTGGGGCAACATTTGGAACAGGGTAAAAATTTAGCTCGATTGATACTCCTTCTCGCTGGATTACCAGACACCATTCCCGGAGCAACAGTAAACCGTTTATGCGGTTCGAGTTTAAGTGCCTTGCAAATGGCAACAGACAGTATTAAAGCAGGAAATAATAGTCAATTGCTTGTGGGTGGTGTAGAACATTTGGGTCATGTGCCCATGATAGCCGCTTTGGATTATAATCCAAGACTTTTTGATGGATATGATTTGCAATGGACAAATATGGGGTTAACGGCAGAGAAAATATCTGACGAATTTCAAATTGATCGAAAAGCACAAGACGCATTCACTGTGAAATCCAATAAAAGGTATTTCGCTGCAAAAGAAAATGGGTTTTTTACAAACGAAATTATTCCTGTAATTGTATCTGATGATCAAACTGTTACTGATGACCAGGAGCCCCGTTTATCTACGTTGGAGAAGTTGAGCGAACTGCGAACCGTTTTTAAAGAAGATGGAACCATTACGGCCGCCAATAGCTCTGGAATATCTGACGGATCCTGTATGGCTTGGGTTGGAAATAAGTCAACTATAGAATCATTTGACATAGACCCATTAGTCGAAATCCAATCAACAGTAAATATTGGGCTCAACCCTGAGTCTATGGGGCTTGGACCTGTATATGCCATCCGAAAGTTGTTGGATAAAACCAGTCTTTCCATGGAAGAAATTGATTTGTTTGAAATTAATGAAGCATTTGCGGTTCAGGTATTGGCATGTCAACGGGAGTTAAATATTCCTGATGATAAATTAAATATTCATGGTGGAGCTGTTGCCATGGGCCATCCTTTGGGTATGTCCGGACTTCGGATCGCTGTTACACTGGCACACAGCATGAAAGAAAATAATTCGCAATATGGTATTGTATCTCTCTGTGTTGGACATGGCCAAGGCGTGGCCATGTTATTAAAACGAAATTCATAATAATCATCACTTCATGGAAAAAGTCACCTTAACTGTTAACGGCTTTACGCAATCGGTATTGGTTGAATCTCATGAAACGATTCTGGATACCTTACGCAATCGACTCAACTTAACTGGCACAAAAAAATGCTGTGATGAAGGTACATGCGGCAGTTGTACAATACTAATGGATGGGAAACCAGTTTTGGGATGTTTGACCCCTACCTTGCGTTGTGTTGGCAAAGAAATTCTCACTATCGAAGGAATAAGTTCAGGTGAAAGTTTACATTTGGTTCAAAAACATTTAGTCAAAAGTTTAGGCCTACAATGCGGTTTTTGCACACCAGGTGTTGTAATGACGGCTATTCCTTTTCTCGAAGAAAATCCACATGCTTCACGAAATGAAATTAAAGAAAGCCTTTCCGGGAATCTCTGCCGTTGCACCGGATATAAAAAAATTATAGATGCTGTGGAAAATGCCGCGGAAGAGATGCGCTCATGACCGGAGCGATTGGCAAACCAACACCTTATATCGATGCTGTACAAAAAGTGACCGGACAGGCCATGTATGCAGATGATTATAAATTTCCCAATATGGTTTATGTTTCTTGTCTGCGCAGTACAGAATCTCATGCAAAAATAAAATCCCTGGAACTAAAGAAAGCGGAAGCATCTCCGGGCGTTGTTGCTATCGTAACAGGAAAGGATATTCCTGTACCATTTGGTGTCTTATCCATAAGTAGAGATGAAACAGCTATGGCCATTGAGAAAGTTCGCTACCAAGGCGAAATTGTAGCAGCTGTTGCTGCAGAAACGATTGAAGCCGCCGAAGCAGGAGTGAAATTAATCAATGTGGAATATGAACCCCTAACCGAGTTTTTTACACCACAAGATTCATTAAAAACGTGTACCCCAGATGAGCAGATTCATGCCCATACTAAAGATCATAAAAATATCCACAAAACAGCAGAACTTCGTTTTAACAAACCAGAAAAAGAATTAGAAACAGCAAAACATAAACAAACGGGAAATTTCAAATTTGCCGGTGTCACCCACGGATTTACGGAACCCCATTCCGCTGTAGCCATGTGGAATGGCGATGAAACTCTCACAATTATTTCTGCAACACAAGTCCCCCACTATCTACAGAAAAACCTATCAAAAGTTTTGGGACTTCCATTACATAAAATTCAAGTAAAAAAGCCAGTATTGGGTGGTGGATTTGGTGGTAAGAGCGACCCATTCCCCCATGAGATGATTGTTTCTTTTCTTTCCAAGAAAATAAAACGTCCTGTAAAATGCACTTTTTCTCGGGAAGAAGTATTTATTACACATCATGGTCGCCACCCAACTGAAATTAATATGTCACTCTCATGTGATGATGGTGGAAAAATAACAGCGCTGGATGCAGATATTATTATCGACGGTGGTGCTTATGGCAGTTTTGGTGTTGTTACATCTTATTATAATGGAGTATTACTTCAAGGACCTTATTTAATAGATAAATTTGGATTTCGAACTCGAAGAACCTATACCAATAAACATCAATGTGGTGCCATGCGTGGTCATGGTGCGGTTAACCCAAGATACGCAGTAGAAACGCTTTTAGACATGATGGCCCATGATATGGAAATGGACCCCTGCGATTTGCGGGAAAAGAATTTTCTATCGGAACATTCATCTACGGTTGGTGAATTTAGAATCACCAGTAATGGTATCCGTGATTGTATTGCTGCTGTAAGAAAAAAATCTGACTGGGACAATCGATATGGGAATCTCCCCTACGGGCATGGATTGGGTGTGGCTTGCGGATTTTTTATCAGCGGGAGTGCTTTGCCAATCCTGTGGAATCGTTATCCCCAAACAGTGGTTCATGCCAAACTGGATTTTGATGGGCGGATTGTAATGTTTAGCGGTGCAAGTGATATTGGCCAGGGCAGTGATACAATGCTGGTGCAGATTGCTGCAGAAGAATTGGGCATCCCAATGGATTTTGTCCAAGTTGAAGTTTCTGACACCAAAACAACACCTGTAGATTTAGGCAGTTATTCCAGCCGCGTTACTTTTATGGTAGGGAATGCAGCAAAATCAGCCGCTTCAAATATCCGCAGTGAAATGGCGAAAGCAATTTCAAAAGAAAAAGATACACCTGCGGAAAATATAACGTTTAAAAATGGTCGCATTTTTACCAATGACAAATCCCTTGATATCTCTTGGGAAGAAGGTGTGGAAATGGCTATGGCAGGACGGGGTGCTTTTGTTGAAAGTGGATTTTATATTTCACCAAAATTGGGCGGAAATTTCAAAGGTGCCGGTGCGGGTTTAAGTCCATCATATAGTTTTGGCGCATTTATTTCTGAAGTGGAAGTCAACCCGAAAACAGGTGAAACAAATGTGATAAAAGTTTGGGGTGCTCATGATTGTGGAAAAGCATTGAACCCCCTCGCCGTCGAAGGGCAAATCGAAGGCAGTATTCACATGGGATTGGGACAAACTATGTCCGAAGAAATGCGTTATAAAAATGGTCAGCAATTGAATGCCAATTTTTTTGATTATCGAATCCCATCCAGTTTAGATACACCAGATATGGATGTGACCATCATCGAATCCAACGATCCGGAAGGTCCCTATGGCGCCAAAGAAGCGGGCGAAGGTCCCATTCACCCCGTATTGCCATCCATCGGAAATGCAGTGTTTGATGCAGTGGGCGTTCGCATGATGGAACTTCCCATTACGCCTGATAAAGTGCTGAAAAAAATAAAAGAGAATGCATAATGGAATATTATCACTCTCCTGATTCTATAAAAGATGCTCTTTCAATGGCCAGGGAATTTGACGGTAACTTCATTTATTTTGCAGGAGGAACAGATGTTCAGATTTATCGAAAACAAAAGTTAGAAAAAAATGAACATATTATAGATTTAAAATCAATTCATGATTTGAATTCTATTTCGATTAAAGATGAAGTGCTTTCATTGGGAGCCATGACTCCATTAGATGACATTATTAAATCAAAGGAAATACTGAATTTTTTTCCTGTTCTTGTGGAAGCTGCAAAATCCGTTGCCACACCCGTCATTCGTAAAACTGCAACTATTGGTGGAAATTTATTGGTGAGAAACAGATGCACTTTCTATAATCAATCACAAGAATGGCGGAATGGCGTGGGGTCTTGTTTGCGTGATGTTGGAGATATTTGTCAGGTTACAGGTGGAAAGAATGATTGTTTTTCCCGAAATGTATCCGATACTGCAGCAGCCTTAATTGCACTTAATGCTGAAATCACCTTGATTAATTCGAATGGTATGACACAAAAACCACTTAAAGACATTTACCTGCCTTGTGGCATAAAATTTCACGATTTAGATAACGAAATCATTTTAACCCAAATTCGTGTACCCTTTAGCCCGAAAAAATGGTGGTATAAAAAATTGCGAATGCGGAAAACATTAGATTTTACTTCATTGACTATCGCCGCCACAATTGATAATCAGGACATTGCTCGTATTTGCCTGAACGGCGTGTCTATGACACCTATTCTTATTGAAGAACCAATAGAAACTTTGACGCTTGATAGTCTCATCAAACAAGCCCGAAAAAACTGTAAAACGGTTGATAATGATTTAATGCCATTGAAATATAGACGAGAAATGATTAATGTTTATTTAGAAGAATTTTGGAATTCTCTATATATATAATATGGGACTAAAATCCTTAGGAACAGGAACAATTATAAATATAAAAAGTAAGAAGTGTTTTTATTTACAGTGAGTCAACTGCAGTAGAATCTGGCTTAAGCGGTGGGGGTACCTCACCCCAATAGGTTGGCGAGGTATTCAACTGCCATGCAATATTCTCATTGGTCTGATATACTTCTACTTCATCACCAACACGGATATTACTGGCGGACCATTCCGCACCTGAACGACCAACGGTAATGCGACCCAAAGATTCGCTGTTATGATCTTTCAACACCAATAGGGATCCGGTGGAGTCTCCCACATTGAATTTATCCCACTTTTCCGCATTTTTGGATATAAGAGATGTACGTTTTACATTTAATACTGATTCAAAAAACTGATCCATGGTATTGACTTTTACTTGAAGGGTATCATTTCCATCAATGGCCCAACTTTCGCCATTGAATGAAAGAGAAATCGAGTCTTTCCCTTGGGCGATATTTATTTGAAAAACATCGCTACGATCTAAATTAAATACATCATCACTTTTTGAGGTAAATTTATTTTGCTGGATTGTATTGACCCCGAAAAGAACCACCAACACACCTAACGCAATCAAAAGCCATTTCATATTCTTACCCATAAAGTTCCTCCAGTACATTACTGCGATTTTTTTGCGCCCGAATCCGAATCAACCCAAATCCAACAATGAGAAAAGACGGTAACACTATATTTACCCACTTCCAGGTTTTCTTCGATTCATCCGATATTTCTTCCAACGGTCTGGACGTGATTTCGCGAGATCGAAGTACAATTAAATCCCTGTCACCGACGAGATAATCAACTGAATTCATCATAAAAATATGATTTTCTGGGGATCGACCACCACCTTGATCTAACAAAAATTCTGAGTCACCTACAATAACAAGTTGGCTCATCAACCCATTTTCATCCACTTTTTCTGATCGTGCACCCAGTATCTTTTCTGGTTGATTAAACATCCTTAAAAATGGATTTTGCTGGGGATCGGGGTTGAGGTTAAAATTGCCTCTCATTTCTCCCGAATGGTCAGAAGAAAATAATAATGGAATAAAATTAACTTTATCATCCAAGGATGAGTCCGGTTGGATTTCACTTGAAAAAATCAATTGGAGCTGCTCCAAGCCAGCCACCAAAGGCTCATTTTGGTTGAAGTTTCTCACCACAGGCAGGAGTGGATATTCCATGGGTACATTCATCCGAATGGGTCCCATTTGCTGCTGAACACTCACACGGCCACAAATCTGATCCGTAACTAAATTTTCGACTATTTTAAATCCATAAGGTGCAATAAGTGAAAAAATGTTGGATTGAATCACAAACGCCTGTTGCACTTGTAGGTTTGTTTTGACACGATTCTGCGCCAAAAATAAATTACCACCTCGATCCATATAGGCTTTTAAATGTGATTCTTCATCTAAAGAAAGGGAATCGGAAACACCATTCATTAGCAATACACCAATTTCCACAGGAACTTCATCCGAAAGATTCACCATTTGAACATTATATCGCTGCCGCAACACGTTCTGGATATTTTGTGTTTGGCTCTCCTGTCCTTCTATCTGTGCAATACCCACTGTTGGTTTATTGGTTTCAACCAGTTTTTTAATCCGTGTTGTAATTTCATATTCCAATCCAGTCGTGGTTTGAATCACAGGGATAACTTCTTTTTTATCTTCGTATAGCAACACCATTCCCATAAGGACACGCTTTACTTCCATTTTATCATTTTCAACGACTTGCATCTGAACGGGCATTATTCCCGCTTTTTGGGCTTCCTGTTCAATATCTTTGCCATCCTCCGGACGGAAAAATTCAAAACGGATATTTCCATCGGACATGGCTTCATACTCTTCCAGAATATCCTGAAGATATCGGCGATTATTGGCATATTCTCCGGGTAAATCATCAGAAAAATACACTTTCATAGCCAATAAGTCATCCACTTGCTCTACCACCGATTCGCTCGAAATGGATAAGGAATACATATCATTGTCTGTTAAATCCCAGCGAAAGAAATAGTTTTTTGAGATGCCATTTAATAAAAATAAAACAGCAACCAAAAGCATTCCCGGAATTAGGACTGATTTATTAAAATCCATATTCTTAAACTTTATCATAATCTATTTCCACCTCCGCACTTCTAATGTTTGTATCGTCATAAATATGAAAAACCCAATCATAGAGAAAAAATATACCAAATTTCTAGAGTCGATTACACCTCGAGAAATATTCGATAAATGGTAATCCACGGCTAAAAACTGAACGAGGCCCGCCACAGAATGGGGTACAAATATTAAGGTTTTATCTAGCATATAAAAGACCAGTACAACAAATACACCAATAATAAAAGCCACCACCTGGTTTTCCGTCACACTACTGGCATACACTCCGATTGCTGTAAAAGTCGCACCCATCAAAGCCAGACCAAGATACCCACTAAAAATAGCACCTATATCTACGTTTGTTCCCACAGCCATGAGCGTAAAGAAATGGATAGAGGTGGCTGTCAAACCCAGTAGTATGAGACTAAATCCTGCCAGAAATTTCCCCAGAACAAATTCATATGTATTCAAAGGTAATGTGGATATTATTTCCATGGTACCGATATTGTTTTCTCTGGCGATGAGACCCATAGAAACTGCTGGGATAAAAAAGAGATACACCAGCGGCACAATGTCAAATAATGTGCGCAAATCAGATTGGCCGAATAAGAAAAAAGTATTGGTGAAAAAGTATCCATTCACGACTGCAAATATCACGAGAAAGATATACGCCATGGGGCTATTGAAAAACCCCAGCATCTCCCTGCGAAAAACCATTCTTATATTAAACATTTATACCCCCATCTGTGGTTAGGTCCCGAAAAATATCTTCCAGATTCGTTGTATGTGGTGTCATTTTCAGGATGGCCCAATTATTGTCCACCGCATAACGGAATAATTCTTCGCGTGGATCCTGCCCTTTACCGTATTCAAATTGGACTTGCTGAACACCATCTGATTCTTCCATTGAAATGAATTTTATATTAGGGAGTTTGGCTTGAATATGTTCGATCGTTTCAGTTGCAGCACCCTTTATTTCCATATTCAAAAGCACATTCCCCATAAAATTACTCATGAGTTCATCGCTGGTACCATTGGCCACAATTTCCCCTTGGTGAATAATCATTATTCGATCCACAGTCGCTTGGATTTCTTGAAGGATATGGCTGGACATAAATACCAGTTTTTCTTTTCCTAATTTTTTAATTAACCCACGAATTTCTACAATCTGATTGGGATCCAAACCAGTAACCGGTTCATCTAAAATTAATATTTTTGGATCGTGGATCATAGCAGCGGCCAAACCAATGCGTTGCTTATACCCTTTAGAACATTCCGATATATTTTTATGTATGACACCATTTAATCCGCATTGCTCAACAACACGGGCTAATGCATTTTTAAACTCGCGTCCTGTGATATTTCGAATCCCAGCCAGGAATTCAAAATATTCATAGACCCGCATTTCTGTATATAATGGATTCAGCTCGGGTAGATACCCAATCTGTTTCTGAATTTCATGGGTATCGTCAATAATATTCAAATCGTTGACCTCGATCTTCCCCTCTGTGGGTACCAGATACCCCGTAATCATTTTGAGCGTGGTCGTTTTTCCCGCGCCATTGGCACCCAAGAAACCAACAATTTCCCCATCCTGAATATCAAAGGATATGGATTTTACCGCTTCAACGGGACCGTAATTTTTGGACAAATCCGTGACTTTTATCACCGGTTTATGACCTCCTCAGTTTATATTTATATTAATGTTAAGAATAATGAATGCTTGAATTACACCAAACCAGCATAAAAAGTTCCGGCGAAATTAAAAAAAAGAAATAAAAATTGCCATTGTCGTTTTTACATGGATAAATGTTCTTTTCTTACAAACGACTGCCAGTACTTCCATTTATCTATGTTTGCCATAAAAGAATTAACAAAAATCTCCGGGTAAACCTCGAAGTAGCCATGATCCTCTATCAGTTCAAAATGAGGATCTCCATTCTTTTTTATTTTGGGTAAAAGTGTTTCTTCTCCCTTTTTTACTTGCGTTAATTGGTATCCACGGCGATCACACAACCCGGAATCTAAGGTTGCGTCCATTCGGTACCATTGTCCATCTACATGGACAACACCTAATGCATGATAAGCCAAAACGCCATTGGGGATCATTTCTTTATAACGGGTTTTCAATAGTGGATAATCGATGGCCGATTGATAGGATATAGCTGCAGGAAATCCCACAGCCCGAAATAGAGCGACCTGCAAATTGGACTTTTGGTGACACATACCATTTTTATGAACCAAGACCGTTGAGGCTTTCCAGTCTGCCATGCTTTCAATAATAGGTGCAAAATTGTAAACAATTTCATCGCGAATAAATTCAAAAATGGCGTTGATCTTTTCCCAGTCATCCTCTATTCCAGCCATGAGTTCTTTTGCTTTTTTAACAATTTCAGGGTGGTCGTGATCAATCCAATTATCGGCCAAAAGGCAGGCATTAATATCCAATCCGTTTGGATCGGCCATACCTGTTATTGAAAGTTCGCTTAATGTTGATGCTGCCATAAATTTCTGTTTGTTTGGGAAAAAAGGGTTGAGAAACTACGCATTATTTATTTTAAATATAGCATTTTCATGGTCAGTGTTTCACCCTCAACTATCAACCGAGCGAAATACATACCGGAGGGATTATTTGTACCATTCCGACTAAATTCATTGGATTGTACTTTATGGAAATCGTCTCCCAATATTTGTACAGTCCCCAACAATAAAATGAAAAAAAATGGTTTCATAGTGGCCTTTAGTTTTGCTGAAATTACAATGTTGCCGGCGGGCAAAATGTAACCTAAGTCACGAGGATTATTTTACTAACTTATAAATCATTTCAGTATGCTTTGGTGTAGAACCACAGCATGATCCAATCACCATTGGATTCATGCCCAAGTATTTGGAAATAATGTTGCTGAATGATCGGTCACCCACTTTCTCTTTCATTTCGCCATCAGGTTCCGGTTCAGTCAATCCTAAATTAGGATAGACACCCCAATCCCCGTCCCAATTATCAATAATTCCCGCCAATGCTCGATCCGTTTTATCAATCGTATTACAATTCAGCATGAGCACATCCACTTTTTCTTTGGCCAATTCATATACGGAATCCAATGGATGTCCCGATAATAAATGATCGCCATTTTTCACGATCAGACTCAACCAAATTTTATTTTCATTTACAGATTTGAGTGCAACATCGATCTCATCCAAATGGCCCATGGTTTCAAACAGAATCACATCTACGCCCGCTTCTTTGAACCATTCTACATTTTCCCCATAGGTATCTCCTGCTGCATCACGCCCCGGAAAGGATTCCGGTTCATAACAATCTTCAATGGTTGTGATCGATCCTGCCGTGATCTTTGGATTGGCGGATCTTGCCAAATCCACCGCTTTCATTAAACTGGATTTTGCCCGTTCTGCAGCCCGTTTTGGGGTAAATCCGGCTTTACGATAAGTCCATGTGGTAGTACGAAATGTATTGGTCCCAATGATATCTGCACCGGCATTAACATAGTCTTGATGGACAGATTGAACCACATCCGGATCGGTTAAATTGGATTCTGCAGACCATAATGGCAAAGGCAGGTTCAATCCTCTGGCCATGAGTTCCGTACCCATGGCACCATCCATGATCAAAGCCTTATTCACTACAGCTTTTTTTACAATCTTTCATTGTCTCAAATGGAACTACCCCATCACAACCACCCCAAGTGAATTCTTTGCACTGTTTGTCTAATTGATCATAATAATAACGGGGTATTACGGCCTTGCACGGACCGGTTTCAGGGATCAAATAACATTGATAGGGTAAGGGATCCGATCTTTCTTCTTCACAAGCGAAGATAATTAACATAAGAAAAAATAATTTGTTCTTCACTTTATCCATTGAATGATCCTTAATATAAAAAATATGGCTATATTAATAATGATAAGTGTCGTGATGGGAAAATAAATTTTTACATTCCCATACCCCAAGCGGACATCTCCCGGCAGCCGGCCTATCCAACCCAGTTTGTCGGAAAATTGATTCATAATGAGGCCGATCACTATGGCCGCAATACCAAAATAGATGATCCATCTTCCCAAATCTTTCATAGCTCAAAATTACAGGTATAAATCAATTCAATTTGTAGTAGAGACGCAATTAATGGGGTCTCTACGTATCATTCGAATTATTGATTCAAATATAAATAATCCACAGCCAACTGAGCCATTGATTTCATTCCGAATTTCAAATTTCGTTCATCCGCAAAAAAATACGGCGAATGATTTGAAGACGCTTGAGATGGGTCTACTGCCACGCCGTTAAAGAAATATAGTCCGGGGGCATGATCGGTGAAAAATGGAAAATCCTCGGCGCCTGTTACAAAAGGTCGGACCATCACATTTTCTTCCCCATACACCCGCCGTAATGAAGGTAGCATCTGCTCCGTCAAAGAGGGCTCATTGTAGGTTACTTTGGCAATGCCACTGAATATTTCCAACTTAGCTTCTGCGCCGGATGCAGCAGCGATCATTTCAACTTTATTCCGAATACTGGCATGAATCTGTTGGCGTACATCATCATTAAATGTTCGAATTGTTCCTTCCATTACCACTTCTTCCGGAATAATATTGTTCCGCACACCGCCATGAATGGATCCAATTGTAACGATGGCAGGGACTTTTGTAATATCCACTTCTCGTGCCACAATTGTTTGGAGTGCATTCACAATTTGGGAAGAAACCACAATAGGATCCACCCCACCCCAAGGGACCGCACCATGGGTTTGCACACCAGTGACGGTTATTCGCATCCGTTCAGCAGCTGCCATCATAGGTCCCGATCGATAATGGGCGGTTCCAATGGCCCCAGGCCAGGCATGGAGGCCGAAAATAGCATCCACTTTGGGATTGTTCATTACCCCTTCTTCTACCATATATGGTGCCCCACCTTTTTCACCGAGTGGAGCTCCCTCTTCTGCCGGTTGGAAAATAAATTTAACCGTTCCGGGTAAATCTTCTCGAATACTGGCCAAAATCTCAGCTGCACCCATAAGGCCAGATATATGATTGTCATGGCCGCAAGCGTGCATCACATCCACTTCTTTATCCTGGTAAATACCTTTCGCTTTGGAAGCAAATGGGAGATCCACTTTTTCTTTTACGGGCAGGCCATCCATATCAGCACGTAATGCCACTACTTTTCCCGGCTTTCCGCCTTTCAATAGTCCAACCACCCCTGTATGGGCCACACCTGTTTGAACCTCCATCCCAAGTGATCGTAGATGATCGGCTACTTTTTCTGCCGTGCGAAATTCCCGATTAGATAATTCTGGATTTTCGTGAAAATCCCGCCGCCATTCAATCACTTGTCGCTCCAATTGATCCGCCATTCGGTCAATTTTGTCATTAATATTATCGGGTGCTTGTGCAAAAACCGCCGACCCTAAAACCATATTCAATAAAATGCGTTTCATTTATATCTTTCTATTAATATTTTTTCAAATCACCATCACGCCGCTTGGCCTTTTTGACCATATTTTCGACATCTTTCAAAAGCTGCTTGGCATCATAAACAATACCATCTTTGATTGTGGTTGTTATGCCACCTACACGAACCACTTCATTGTTTTCATTAATCTTGACTGCACCAGTACCATATAGCACTTTGAAGTTCGCTAAGGGATTTTCATCCACAATCACTAAATCCGCCAGCATACCCGCTTTTATCATTCCGAAATTCACAGGTGTTCCCAATGGTTTATGGAGCGTTTCCGCACCATGAAGGGTCGCCGCTCTTACCACTTCCAGTGGATGAAATCCGGCCTCCTGCAAGAGTTCTAATTCCTCAATATAACCGAATCCATAAAGTTTATAAATGAATCCGCTATCTGAACCGGTAGTTACTCGGCCGCCGGCATTTTTGTATTCATTTAAGAATTGCATCCACACCTGGTAGAATTTTTTCCAGGCGATCTCGTCATGTGTAGTCCAGTTAAACCAGTATGATCCATGTGCACGTCTGCTGGGAGTGTAATAATCCCATTGTGACGGCAGGGTATAAATGTCATGCCAATCTGCATTTCTTGCATACATTACATTTCGCCCTGCGGCATAGATAGTCATGGTGGGATCCAAAGTCAAATCCAACTGGATCAGCTCTTTCTTTAAAGCTTCCCATTTTTCGCCATTGGGTTTTACCAGACTCCATTGGCGAGCCACCTGTCCGAACCGGTGCTGTTCGTTACTGTAATTCATATCCACGGGCCAGGGCTGAATGTCATTATTTTCATACATGGATTCAAACAGGCCATAGTAATGGGTTTGGGTGCCGAGGCCCAAACGGGCTGCATCTATGGTATTCATCCGGGCCACACCAGTCTGGGCTAAATGGGCTGTAGTGCCCAAATTATTCTTAGTCGCCTCATCGATGAGGGCAGCCATGATCCTTGGTTCATAGGAACCAAGCTTGAGTCCATCCACACCTTTTTTAGCTGCGTATTTCACCCACTTTCGTGCTGTCGCGGGATCATTGATGGAACCGCCTTTCCAGTCCTTCCCCTGTCCCGGACGTTGATAGGCCCAAATTCTGGGGGCTGTAATTTCATTTTTGGCCGAACGCTTTTTCTCACTTAGACTGAATTCAAGAGACCCTAATCCAACACCACGTACAGTCGTTACGCCATGTGCCAACCATAGTTTATATACGTATTCTGTATCGGGTGCTTTTTGCGGATCCCCTGCATGGGTATGCATATCTACGAATCCAGGCATCACATAGGCGCCGTGAGCGTCAATTTCATAATCACCGGGTTTGGGACGACGTTTTTCATTAATAGGAACACCGGGATACCCCACGCCACGAACCGACGTAATTATATTTCCTTCAATAACAATATCTACAGGACCCTTGGGCGG
>Ga0208524_1000773_pt1 | contig 16147 bp, 12 predicted proteins | sample ETNtaG_28_FD_185779 | JGI IMG/M metagenome (GOLD analysis project Ga0208524, IMG submission 185779) | Marine microbial and viral communities from oxygen minimum zone, Eastern Pacific Ocean - ETNP201406SV61 (SPAdes) (version 2) | ecosystem: Environmental > Aquatic > Marine > Oceanic ... | reverse complement strand
AGCCAAAGGTACGGGGGGAGCCCCTCTCGACCTCGGAGATAGATATATACACCCTCCCTCACACATCAAACGAAATTTGGACTTTAGTTCAAGTTAATATACAATCCTATTATGAGATACCTACTCAAAATGACACTTCTAACCTTTGTCTTTGTAATGGTTGGTATTTATATGGGTTGGATTGTAATATTAAAAAACTACTCCTAAAAAATTAGATAATTAAGGAACATATAGAGCAAATATGGAAAGAATAACACCAGCATCAAATGCTGTAAGGAGAGTAAATGAAACTGCGTAAAAAATCGCCCATCTTAATTTGTGTAGACATACAAATGGGCTTCTTAGAGGAAGAATATTGGGGAGGTGGCAGAAATAATAGGGACGCAGAAATAATCTGTTCTGCCATCATTGAAAAGTGGAGAAAAATTGGATTGGAAATCATCCATATCAGACATAGTTCCACCAATCCCTCATCTAAACTTCATAAAGATAATGAAGGTTTTAAGTTCAATCCAGTGGCAATGCCTATGCCCGATGAAATCGTCATCACAAAATCCGTAAACAGCAGTTTTATTGGCACTAATTTGAAAGAGATTATCGATAGTAAAAGTTGTGATACGCTTGTTATAGTTGGCCTTACAACAGACCATTGCGTGTCAACAACAACTCGTATGGCTGGCAATTACTCATACGATACATATCTCATCTCTGACGCCACTGCCACCTTCAATAAGGTCGGAATTAATGGGGAGCATTTCAGTTCGGAATTAATTCATTCGACCGCACTTGCAAGTTTGAACGGCGAATTTGCTACAGTGATAGACTCAAATCATCTTTTCAAAATGCTGTAGTTGAACTGAATGTTGAGAAGTTTCTAACCACTTTTCTGATGCTTTTCAATATTCGCATATTTATTCACACTTTGAACACCCCTAGGGGGAGGCTCATTGCTCTCGGCTATATATTAATATAACCTCCTTCACACATCAAACGAAATTTGGACGTTAGTTCAAGTTGACTTATAATCTATCTATAAAAAGCCATTGTGGTAATCACTCATAGCGGTAGTTTGTCAATTCAATAGTTGACTAATTTGTTTGTGGCAAATCACTTCATGCTGGTTAACATAGCGCTCATGGTTCCGTTCAACGGTGGATAAATCATAATGGTAATTAACCATTAATCCCATGGATTGCTTCAAGCCATTTTCAGATAAATCGGCCACGGGATTAATGCGATGCAAAGTAGCGCCGTTTTTCAGATGAAAACGCGCAACTGGATCAATAGGTTTTTTCCCTGCTGTTTTTTCTAAAAGATAGTATTCTGCAGCAAGGCAAATTAACTGGTTTTGATTGGTCAAATCTAGCGGCTGCTCAACTTGCTGGAGCAGTTTCTTTATAAGGAACTCGTGCTCAGCCTGTTGTTGCAACCACTGACTAAAGGCGGGTGCAGGTGAAATGGTAGAAAAGTCTTGCAATTGTGGCAAATCTTTTTGCAAACGAGTTGCCACCTGTTTTATCAAGAAGTTGCCAAAAGAGATTCCCGCCAAACCCTCGTGACAATTTGAGATAGAGTAAAAAATAGCGCACTTTGCTTGTATGGGGTCAAGCACCTCTCTGTCATCGCTAAGTATTTCGTTAATACTTGACGACACTTTATGAGTCAGTGCAACTTCGACAAAAACCAAAGGGTCATCAATCATGCTCGGATGAAAAAATGCATAACAACGGCGATCTGCAGGCTCAAGCCGCTGTCTTAATGCCCTCCAATTTTTAATTTCATGAACTGCTTCGTAGGCAATTATCTTTTCTAGAATATGGGCCGGTGTCTGCCAGTCAATGGGCTGCATTATTAAAAAACCACGGTTAAACCAAGAGTTAAACAGATGTTTAAAATCAGCATCCATTTTCTTCAGTTCTGGTTGTTTTTGAGCAGCGTTCAGTAAGTTTTCACGCATTTTCACCAACTTTGGCGTGGCCTTGTGGCCAAAATTAAGACGCCTCAACAATTCCTGTCGACTAGGCTCTGCCGCGCTTGTGAGTTGGTTCATATTTGGGCCTGAAGGCTGCAAAGCATAAGCGTCCACTGAACGCTTGAGCTGATCAACATCAATATCATAGTCTGCCAGGAGGAGATTAAAAAAAGCCAATTGTTGCTCATCATCCAGTTCGGCGTAGGCATTGAGAATTCGCTCTGACAACAACAGACTCGAGTACTCGCCATCGGATTGCATGATTCGTTTACAAAGCTCCCCAATACTCATAGTTTCTTCTCGCAAGTTTAGTTTACGTTCAATAAATGACCCCTGGGCAGTGCCCCGTAAAGTCAAAATAAGCTGCTGAAAAATACTCACTATAGGAAACCTCTAATTCGTTCCCTTGCGAGGAAAAATTGGCTTTTTCAAGCACACACCCAAAATGGATTCAAGTTGCTGAGCCGCTCTTAACAAGGCCGCCTCACCTCTGGGCTTGCCAACGATTTGAATGCCCACAGGTAAGCCTTTATCGGTAAAGCCACAGGGTAAACTTATTACTGGACAACCCGTCATTGTCAGAGCAAAAGTTATGGAAAACCAATCAATATAAGTTTCGCATGGCCGCCCATCGATTTCCTTAACGTAGGGCTCTTCCACTGGGAAAGGCGGTACCGATGTTGTGGGACAAATCAACAAGTCGTGAGTTTCAAAAAACGCTACCATGCCTTTATACAAACTGGCACGCAAACGCTCAGCAGCAAATATTTGATCTGGCAAAATATTTAAACCTCGCTCGATGTTGCCCACAATATCAGCAGATATTTGTTCACGATATTGTTCTAAAATTGGACCCATCATGGAACCAAAGAGCAGTGCTCGCATGGTTTGAAACCCTTCCAGAGCGCCGCTAAAGTCAGGAATATCATTGGTGACTTTAGCGCCCATTTGATTGAAATTAAGCGCAGCAGTTTGGCATATTTGAGCAATTTCTTTGTCCATTGGCGCTACGCCCAAATCAGGACTAAAAGCTACGCGTGATGGAAGCGCCCCCTGTTCAAGCTGATCAACAAATAAACCTTGAGAGTCATTAAATGACAACGGGTCAACCGCGGTTTGACCAACACCAGCATCAAGCATTAATGCCACATCAGCAACATTGCGAGCCATTGGGCCTTCCACCCATAGAGAATCAAATGGCAGTAGTCGCTCACCCCTTGGAACTCTGCCTGCAGTAGGACGCAAACCAACAATGCCATTGAAGCTCGCAGGTGTTCGTAAACTACCGCCCAGGTCATTACCAGTCGCTAGCCAAATTGAGCCACTAGCAAGTGCGGCAGCCGAGCCGCCCGATGAGCCTCCGACGCTCATCCGTGTGTCCCATGGATTGCGAGTAATGCCAAATACAGGATTTACGGTGTGGCCGCCAGCCCACTCCGGTACGTTTGATTTGGCGATCGTAATGGCGTCGTTTTTTTCCAGCTGAGCGACCGTTGCATCAGATTTTTTTGCTATATGATTGGCAAATATAGGCGAGCCATAGGTAGTTATGACACCAGAAACATCGTTATAATCTTTTACTGCAATCGGCAACCCTTGAAGTGATCTTGGATTGTCTGATGGCGCTTCGTGACTCATTTTTTTGGCTTGATCAATAGCGCGATCAAAGCAATGTATAGGCAAAGCGTTAACCGTATCATCTACTGTTTGAATTCGATCTATGGCCGCTTCGACCAATTCATTTGGGGTGATTTCTCGCTGCTTAAGTTGTTTTACCGCCTCGGTAGCAGTTAAGTTGCAAAGTTCATTAATCATTTATATTCTCCAAAAAAAATTATTAAAGTTAGGGGGCTTGGAACAGAGAGCTGTGCTGGTCTCGCAACTTATTTTTTTGCACCTTGCCCATTGCATTTCGCGGAAGAGAGTCTGCAAAAAAGATGCATTTCGGTTGTTTAAAGCGCGCCAATTGTGGTTTTAAGGCTTCTTTAATATCGTCTTCTGACAAACAACCTCTATCCTCTCTAACCACAGTTGCCACAACTGCTTCACCAAAATCCGGATGACTCACACCATAGACAGCTGACTCTTCAACACCTTCAATTAGATCCATGATTACCTCAACTTCCTTAGGATAAACATTTAAACCGCCTGAAATAATTAAATCTTTAGCGCGTCCATCAATGCAGAGATAGCCAGCCTCATCGATACGACCCAAATCACCTGTGATAAAAAATCCATCATGACGAAATTCTTCGGCGGTTTTTTCAGGCATTTGCCAATAGCCAATAAAGACATTAGGACCTCGAACTTCAATCATTCCAACTTCTCCTGCATTTTGCTTGTCACCCGTATCTGTATTAGTAATACGCACTTCAATTTGGGGTAGAGCTTTGCCCACAGTACCAACGCGTCGCTCTCCTTTGATAGGGTTAGATGTATTCATATTAGTTTCAGTCATGCCATAGCGCTCAAGAATATTATGGCCCGTTCGACACTCAAAGGCCTCGTGCGTCTCATTAAGTAGTGGCGCACTGCCAGATATAAAAACACGCATGTTTTCGGTTACTTTTTTAGTTAGGTTTTGCTCTGATAGCAGGCGAGTGTAGTGAGTAGGTACTCCCATCATAACGCTGCTATTGGGCATCAGTCGAATCAGTTGCTCGGCATCAAATTTCGTCAGTAAATACATAGAGCAGCCCACAGCGAGAGTGACATTAGTAGCAACAAACAAGCCATGTGTATGAAAAATTGGCAAGGCATGCAACAAAACATCTTGCCGATTAAAATGCCAAATCTTTGCCAAAGCAATTGCATTTGAAAGCAAGTTGTTATGGCTTAACATCGCTCCCTTAGGACGACCAGTTGTGCCTGAGGTGTAAAGCAAGGCCGCCAGGTCGTCGGGCTCACGAGCAATTGTCTGAAAGCTTGTTGATTCGCCTTTTGCTAAACACATAAGTTCGCCAACACCCTGGCTATCAAGCGAAGAAAGCATTATTTTATGACGATCAGCAATAACGGAAAAGGCTTGTGTTTGTCGAGGGTCGCAAATCAAAAGACTAGGTTGAGCATCAGTTAATAAATATTCTATTTCTTTAGAGGTGTAGGCTGTATTTAATGGCAAAAAAACAGCTCCACAACGAATACAGGCTATATAAAGGGCGATAGCATGAGGCGACTTATCCACTTGCACTGCAACTCGGTCGCCCGCATGCACAGAAAGTTTGACTAGACAATTAGACAATCGAGCAGAGAGATTTAAGGTTTTTTTATAACTCCAACTTTCCTCATCTTCGAATCTTAAAAATGGGCTTTTTTCCTCCAATCGAGAGGCTAACAGTTGGTCAAATAAATGATTACTTACCATTAAATATCCTGAATATGCGGTCCTGGTTATAGCAATTAACTTTTTGAGTGCCTAATAATTTCTGAACTACAGACTACCCATTAACATTTATATTGTTTACTGAAGCTGTTCTGTACCAGCCCAATATAATAGCTTTAAATGATGCTGCTATTGAAGAACCAAAGGAGTGAAATTCTTCAATAACGGCAACACTACAAGGTTATTCATATAGTCCCATTCTGGCACTATTGTATCCATTATACTCATTTTTGTATACAATAAGCAATCTTTAGTATATAATCAAGTTGTATTGTGTATGATAGGCCCCTTAATTGTGTTGTTTAGTTACCTTACCCGTGCCACTTTTTTTTGTATTAATGAGTTATGAATTCAGCAGATAAATTACGTGAACAGTTAGAGCAAGATATTATTGCCGGAAATTTGAAGCCAGGCGAAAAGCTTGATGAAGTAGCCCTAACCGAGCGCTTTACAGTGTCTAGAACGCCCATTAGAGAGGCATTGCATCGACTGTCCAGTTCTGGGTTAATTGAGATTAAGCCACGCCGTGGCGCTTTTGTGCGCAAGTTCAGTTTAGCAGAAATTATGGAAATGTTTGAGGTGATGTCCGAGATGGAGGGCGTATGTGCCAGACTTGCTGCACGACGCATCAACTCTGAGCAACGACAACAATTGCAAGCTGCATTGGATGCCTGCAATCAAGCTGAACTTGAAGGCGACAGCGATAACTTTTATCATGCTAATGTAGAGTTTCATCATGTGATTTATGAGGCTTGCCACAACGTATTCTTATGTGATAAAGCTAAAGACTTGCATTTACGCCTAGCCCCTTACCGCAGATTGCAATTACAGGTAAGACACCGTATGCATGAATCTCAAAAAGAACATATAGAAGTTGCTAAAAGCATTTTAGATGGCAACATAGACGCCTCAGAATCGCTTATGAAATCTCATGTGGCAGTGCAGGGTGAAAAGTTTTCAGATATTGTTTCCAAATTGAATGTGCTACAATGATTTATAATAAAAGACTTGGTTTCAATTCGAAATTTAAATGGATTTTTTTCTTAAATAAGGTGAAGTGGGAAAATCTGGGCAACACCAATTTAAGATCAACAGAATATGCTTGGCATTAAAGATAGATAGAAAGATTGCAATACGTCAGGCATTTTTTTCTCAAGAAATCTTGAGAAATAGTGTGAATTAGCAGTTAGATTTTGTTTGCTGTTGATTATTTTTGTTAACTATATGAGGAGAAACAATGGATTTAAATCGAAGAAAATTTCTTAAGGCTACAGCTGCTGTAAGTGGTGTTGCTGCGGTCTCAACCCTTCCAACACCGGCCATCGCGTCTGGCAATATGGAAATCAACATGGTTAGTACTTGGCCTAGGGACTTCCCTGGTTTAGGTACTGGCGCACAACGCTTTGCAGCTAACCTAGAAGCAATGACTGATGGCCGAATGAAGGTCAACTATTTTGCCGCAGGTGAGCGTGTCAAAGCTTTTGACTCATTTGACGAAGTCGCTTCCGGCAATGCGCAAATGTATCACTCTGCGGAGTACTACTGGAAAGGCAAGCATCCTGGTTTTGCCTACTTCACAGGCGTACCTTTTGGCTTAACTTGCACTGAAATCAACGCCTGGGTTCATTTTGGCGGTGGTCAAGAGTTGTGGGACGAACTGACAAGTGGTTATGGCCTCAAATGTCTACCTTGTGGTAACACTGGTGTGCAAATGGGTGGCTGGTTCCGTAAAGAGATTAACTCAGTGGACGACCTTAAAGGTTTGAAAATGAGAATACCGGGTCTAGGTGGTGATGTTATGGCCAAATTAGGCGCTTCACCTGTGTCATTACCGGGTGGTCAAATTTATGAGAATTTGATGTCTGGTGCGATTGACGCCACTGAATGGGTTGGTCCTTACAACGATAGCTACATGAAGTTCTATGAAGCTGCCAAGTACTACTACTACCCAGGAATGCACGAGCCTGGTTCAATGCTATCTTTGGGCATGAATAAAGACTGGTGGGAAAACCTTTCCGGTGCAGACCAGGCAATTATCAAAGCGGCATCTGCCTCTGAAAATGAGTTGATGATGGCTGAGTACAATGCCAACAATGGTCGTGATCTTGAAAAATTGGTCAATGAGCATGGTGTTAAGCTGCGTCGATTCAACGATGATATCTACGATTCATTTGCTGAAGCTGCAGAAGAGGTCTTTAATGAAGTGCGTCAGCATAGTGATCTTGCTGATAGAGTACATAAAAGCTTCGCGGCATCTAGGGAGTCGCTTGGTGCTTGGTCTAAGATCTCTGATCAAGCTTATGTTGAGCAGCGTAACCGCGCACTCGGAGTTTAATGTAACATTAGGCTTATTCCATAAGAAGAGCGGTATTCTAGGGTACCGCTCTTTATTATGTGTGTAAGTTTTTTTAAGGTATGCCTTTGATTGGCACTTGTGCAGCATTTGATAAAAACATCTTGTGCCGTTTATCATGCCTCCAAGATCGCTAACTTAGCAGAACCAGAACTTTTTAAAAAATTAAATATATATGACAGAGCCAAAGTTGAACCAACCAAGCAAATCCAACACTCAACAATCTGTGATGGCTAGCGCGCTGGAAAATCATCCAATTTCTGTGCTTTTATATCGAGCAGCAGCAGCAGCAATGGTTGCTTATGTTCTTGTATTTTTATTCAACACTTACCTCATTTTTGTTAAGGGCTGGCCAGGCCCCATTAATTTTCTTAAACATCAACAATGGCTTGGTTTTTCTCCTTTGCGAAATGCACTCGAAGATTCTGCCATTTCTCAAGGCTGGATTCAGTTTTTGATGCTATTGGCCGTACTAGTTTTTGCCGCTCTATGGGTACACAAAACACATCATCGCAACTTACGTGATGATGCCAAACTCTGGTCTGATTTCTCTGCCTACATTATTCGTGCAGCATTTTGGGCAATTTTATTGATTGGACTCGTCGATGTATTTATCTCTTTTCTAAGGATAGAAAATTTTCTCGAAATTTTTGTTGGTCAAGAGCTTACGATACAACTTGGTCGCTCGAGTTTCCGCGGTACTTATGTGCTTTATCCGATGTTTATTGTTGGCGCCATTATCGCTTATTTTTCCAAAGGGCTTGACTTTATCTGGCTCGCATTACTGGTTGTCGTTACCGAGTTTCTTATTGTTATTGCGCGTTTTATCTTTTCCTACGAGCAAGCATTTATGGGCGATCTGGTGCGCTTCTATTACGCTGCGCTGTTTCTATTTGCCAGCTCTTATGCCTTAGTTTCTGAAGGACATGTACGTGTTGATGTACTTTATGCATCCTTCAACAAACGCAAAAAATACATTACTAATGTTGTTGGTTGTCTTATATTGGGCTTGCCTTTGTGCTGGATAATTCTACTGTCAGGGATGTGGAATCGCGGCAGTAGCTTGACAGGACCCATTTTAACATTTGAAGGCTATCAACAGGGCTATGGCATGTACGTCAAATATATTATGGTGGGTTTTCTCATCATTTATGCAGTGAGCATGTTGGTGCAATTCGTTAGTTATGCTTTGGAAAATATGGCAAACCTGCGTGGTGAAAAAGGGGAAACCCATCGAATAGAGAGTGTACAAGATCTATAAATGACTGCACCAGAGAAACATCTGAATACTTAATGAAAAGACAAACAACAAACAATTACTCATAACTATGGAAACTTACTTTCTAATTCTACTTATTCTCTTAATGATGGGCGCCCTTATATCAGGATTTCCTGTTGCTTATTCACTGCCTGGATCTTCTATTTTGGCAATCGGCATAGCGACATTGATCGGCTATCTTGTCGAGGGTGATATTGGCGCATACTTTATCCATGGCGGACCTGTGGAATGGCTCAATGCCGGGGTAACAAATTTTCGCAGCCTTTATTGGGACGTTGAACGAGACACGCTGATTGCAGTGCCGCTGTTTATTTTTATGGGCATTATGCTACAGCGCTCAAAAATTGCTGAAGACTTACTGGTAGCCATGGCGCAACTTTTTGGACCAATCCCCGGCGGACTCGGCATCTCAGTTGTGTTTGTTGGTGCGCTTTTAGCTGCCACAACCGGTATTGTTGGTGCTACTGTGATTGCAATGGGGCTCATCTCATTGCCGGCAATGTTAAAAAATAACTACTCTAAATCATTGGCTACCGGCACTATTTGTGCCTCTGGTACATTGGGACAAATTATTCCACCCTCGATTGTGCTTATTCTTCTTGCCGATCAATTGTCGAACGCTTCAGATATCGCCAGCACAACCAGGGCCGCACAATACAAAGAGGCAACCGGTGAGTTTGTCATGCCCACGACTCTTGACGTAACTTCGACCAGTGCAGGCGATATGTTTATGGGCGCCTTTATACCCGGACTGATTCTCGTCGGATTGTACATGCTCTATATTCTGATCTACGCATTAATCAAACCCGAAGTCGCTCCTGCCGTAAAAAACGAAGGCAAATACGATTTGCAGTTTTTCATTCGAATTTCACTCTCCTTAGTGCCGCCATTACTGCTGATTTTTACCGTGCTTGGCTCAATCATTTTGGGTGTTGCAACGGTGAATCAGGCTGGATCAATTGGTGCCGTTGGCGCAATGGTGATGGGTGGATATCGCCTCTATCCTGATAAAAAGACCACCTACTTGCCTGCAATCCTAACCATCGGATCAACAATTGTCATTGCAATAATCCTCAATTATTTTGATCTTAATGTAAAAAATATAAAAACAACAACAGACGTCATCGGCGTCACTCTAGCAACCATAGCTGTTTTGGTTTTGTGCACCGGTGTATTTTGGAGTGGCTGGCGTATCTTTAAGATAGATGACACCTTGCGCGGTGTGATGGTTGAAACAGCCAAAACAACGTCGATGGTTTTCATTATCCTCCTTGGTGCGGCGATGCTTACGACTGCATTCAGGGGCTTCGGTGGCGAAGTAATTGTTAAGGAATTTCTAACAGGACTTGACGGTGGCTTCTGGGCGCAATTTATTGTTGTTATGGCGGTTATTTTCTTCCTCGGGTTTTTCTTGGATTTCATTGAGATAGCCGTTGTTGTTGTGCCAATTGTCGCGCCAATTCTACTCGCGGAGCCTTCAGCCAACATCACCGCTGTATGGCTCGGAGTAATGATCGGCATGAATATGCAAACCTCATTTCTGACACCGCCTTTTGGCTTTTCACTGTTCTACTTACGAAGTGTTGCACCACCAAGTGTAAGAACACAACAAATCTATCGAGGTGTTGTTGCATTCATCATCCTACAATTGGCAGGCCTTACCATCGCAGGCTACTACCCGGCTTTAGTAAACTATTTACCAAAGTACATCTTCCTATCTTCTGAAAATGCACCGCCGCCTATCAACCCTAAGTTTCAATCTTGCTTAGAAGAGTATTTATTTGATATTTATGAAAATGAGGAAGGCGTATTGCGTTCAAGTGTTACGACAGCACAAACACTGAACGTCAGCTATCTACCTCAAAAGCAACAAGATAACTTTGCAGAAACACACCAAAGAGTGATTGCTACTTTCGCATTAATCGATACCATTAAATCAAGTGAAAGAGCTCTAGGGGCGTTTTCTATTGACTATCGGGGGCTTCATGAAGAAGTGCGCTTACTGCAAAGAAAAATAAAATTTATTGATAGTGACATTGAAGCCTATGAAAGGAAAATTCGCCAGCGCAACCGTGACGGTGAGACCATGAGTGATGACATTGGCAAGATGAATACTCATATCGCCGACCTACAATCTCAGAAATTTGAATTGGAAAGTCAAATCCCAAGTCACTGGCAGGCCGAGCGTGAAAAATACTTAACCCTTGCAAACGCAGAGGATAAAGCGCGCAAGCTATACCGCAGTAATGTCGATGAGGCTTATGAACCACTTGTGGAATTACAAAAACTAATTAATTTACATGAGGCGCTTTCAGGCATAGAGAATGACTTGCTCGGCCTCAAGCCGATCATCGCTAGTGCTAGCGCTGAAGAGGCGATGGCTAAAATCAAGCTTGTTGAAAAACGCTTGGGTAATGTTTCTGGTGCTAGCGCCATCAAGTCCAAGATTTCTAAAGCAAGGCGCGCCTTTAAGAGAACACCGGACAGAGAAAAGGCTGAGCTGTTGCTTGAACAAGCGCTTGTGTTATTTACTGACGAAGTGGCTTGGCGACACAGGGCTGCAGTAGAACTACTGCCAGGACTAAGCCAATATGACAACGCCATTAGAAGCAGTGTTGGTGCCAGACTACAAGAGAAACTTAGCGAAGAGCAAGCGGAATACATCGCAAGTTGTTTGGCTGTGCATAAGGATATTTCATTAGCCTTTTAACACTCGACGATTCCAATAAATAATCACAGGTGTTATCATCATTGTTTTTACAATACAAGCCAAATAAATAAATTATTACTATTGCAATAGTATTGCATTTACGATATAAAACGAAGTTTAGAATTTGACTCAAGTTGAGGCGTAATCAATATGTTTAGATGTTGATGGCGCGTTACCGGCAGGCAGTACAGAGTAGAAAAATGTTACTCGCTCTTGGGCTATATAAACAATATCTGTATTACGTGGCACCCATAGCACGTCTCCAGGACCAGCTTCGTATATTTTGTTACCGACTTGTAACTTGAACTGTCCCTCGAGTATGTTAATGACCTCATCATAAGTTATATGCCAAGGTATAGAGCAATCTTCAAAAACGCCAATCCCGGCTCCTAGTTTATCGGAAAACGACACATTGACTAAGCCGATGGTTTTCATGCCGTTCACAGGCTCAAGGTCGAGGTCTTTTTTACGGAATATCTTTGTTTCTGACATAACGTCTCTCCTTATTGAGTATTTAATACTTTGTAATTGTAATAGTTATATTCGAGAAGGTGATATAAAAAAAATAGTAGGTATATCTCATATCATATTTATTAAGACTCTTAATCCACTAACGGGAGGCTCATTACTTTTGGCTAACTATTAATAAACCCTCCCTCACACATCAAACGAAATTTGAGTTTTATTTCAATTTACTTTATGCTTCGTTTTGCCAGATAGATTCCTTGATAGCTGGAATTAGTATCGATGGATTAGGCCAATCTTCGCAATGTTGATAGCGGTGGGCAAGGCGAATTATGCCCGATTGATCAACGACAAATTCACCAGGTAACTGCCACGGGCTATCTACCAGCGCACCGTCTGTGCCCTTACGGGACTGCTGTAATTGGGCGCCAGTCTCATAATCAATTCGTAGGTATTCATCCGGCGCATCGTAGATTATTTGAGAGGGCTTACCTTCCAACAAGTCGTAGGCTTTATAGACGCGATAAGTCGGGTCACATAAGACAGGACAAGGTATGCCGTTCTTTTGACTATAGTCTTTGGAACGCTCAGGCTCCCCTTGCCCAATTACGACGACGGATGCACCCAAATTTATGTAGTCTTCGTATTCATTTTGTAGTAGATGAGCACGGTCAACCCCACAACTACAACCGTAATGCCGCCAGAACAAAATTAGGGCTGGGCCATTGCTCCAAAAATCGCGTAAATTAACTAATTTTCCAGATGTGTCTTGCAATTCGAAATCAGGAGCTAAGTCCCCAACTTGTAATGGCACTTCAGTCCATCGAAGTCGCGATGGACCTTGCTTCCAAAGGTCAAGCCATTCTTTTTCTGCGGCTTCAATTTGGTTATTTACTAATGATTCCATGCTTCCCTCCTTCTTTTGGACAAATTAATTACGTGAAGCTATCTAAATATTTATTATTAAACATAATCATACCTGTATTGCAACTATTCTCATATTTATTTAGACTTTGAAGGCACAGGGGGAGCCCATATCGTGCTTGTCTAAGTATTAATTAACTACCCCTCACACACCAGACAAAATTTGGACTTTTATGTATACTAGCTTTAACTAACTTATAGCGAGTGATTCATGACACCAGATGAAAAAATTCAAGAACTTAATTTGATATTACCTGAACCGATTAAACTTCCTCCAAATTTAGAAATGCAATTTTCTTGGGTTCGCGTAAGTGGAAATAGAGTATTTATATCTGGCCATGTAGCTCTTAACTCGGACGGTTCAATTTCTGAAGTTACTGGCAAGGTTGGGGGGGCGCTTACTGTTGAGCAAGGTTATGAAGCAGCACGTAAAACTGGCTTGGCTATATTAAGTAGTCTAAAGCAAGAACTTGGTACACTTAATAACATAACTGCTTGGCTTAGAGTTTTTGGCATGGTTAATGTTGAGCCAGGATTTGTAAAAACCCCTCCCGTCATTAATGGTTTTTCAGATTTGATAATTGATGTTTTTGGAAAAGAGATAGGCAATCATTCTCGTTCTGCGGTTGGTATGGCAGAACTTCCTTTTGGGGCACCCGTAGAAATTGAAGCTGAGGTTGAAATTTCTATTTAGAAAGTTAAGCGGCAACCCCCTCACACATCGAACAAAATTTGGAATTTGTTTCAATTCTGTATTTCATAAATTCAAATAATTAATTAAAGTAGCCCTTCATGATGATAGTACTCATCAAGAGCTTCAGGGTTCTCTAATGCAGTTTTGTTGTTAATTGGCTGTTTATTTATTGCTTTCTGAACTGCTAACTCTACAATCTTACCACTCTTTGTTCTTGGTATATCGGAGACCTGGAGGATTAGATCAGGAACATGCCGAGGAGTGGTATTAGTTCTAATTTGATTAACAATTTTTTCTTTTAAACTTAAGCTCAATTGTTTATCTTTATCTAACTTAACAAAAAGAATTATTCTAGAGTCATCTTCTAAATTTTGTTCAACAACAATAGACTCTAAAACTTCACTCAAGAGCTCAACTTGTCTATAAATTTCAGCTGTACCTATTCTTATTCCGCCTCGGTTTAGAGTTGTATCTGAACGCCCATAAAAAATCATACCGCCACTTTCCATAAGTTTCACATAGTCACCATGGCACCATACATTAGGGTAACGTGTAAAATATGAATTTGAATATTTTTTCATACCTTTATCATCCCAAAACATCACTGGCTTTGAGGGGAATGTCTTTGTGCAAACTAATTCACCTTTATGATCTGTAACTTGCAAACCCGATTCATCCCAAACCTCAACAGACATTCCCAGACCTCTCGTCTGAAGTTCCCCTCGATAAACAGGAAGAATATTAGAGCCTAAGACAAAGCATGAAACAATATCAGTTCCTCCAGATATTGAAGAAAGACAAATATTACTTTTAATTTTTTCATAGATATAATCAAAACAATCAGCACTCAATACAGAGCCGGTAGACAGCATCATCCTCAAAGAGCTAAGGTTATGCGAATTCATTGGACTTAAACCTAGTTTGCGACAAGCATCTACAAATTTAGCAGAAATACCCATGACATTAAATTTCTCTTGTTCTGCATAATCAAATAATATACTTTCATTATTTGTTAAAACAGGTGACCCGTCATAAAGCATTAATGTTGCTCCCGATGCCAACCCACTAATAAGCCAGTTCCACATCATCCAACCACATGTTGAAAAATAAAAAACTCGTTCGCCCTCTTTAATATCACAATGAAGAATATGTTCTTTTTTATGTTGAATTAATGTCCCTCCTGCCCCATGGACTATGCACTTTGGAACCCCAGTCGTCCCTGATGAAAATAAAATATATAGTGGATCATTAAATTTGAAACGCTCAAAAATTAATTCAGGGGCTTCATCAATATTAACAATATCATCAAAATTTGTCGCATTTTTTAAACTGATATTACTAGACTTATCATCAATATAGCGAACAAGAACAGTTTTCTCTATAGATGGCAACTTTGAAATAATACTTTGATTTTTTTCAAGGCAATCAAAAACCCTACCATTGTATAGGTATGCATCTACACAAATATAAGCCTTGGGCTCGACTTGACCAAAACGATCTAAAACGCCTTGAACTCCAAAATCAGGTGAGCAGGATGTCCATATTGCACCAATACTTGAAGTAGCTAACATTGACACAACGGCTTCAGGCATGTTAGGAAGAAATCCTGCAACACGATCCCCTTTTTTCACACCCATATCTCTTAACCACATCGATAATTTTGCTACCTGAGCGTATAGTTCATTGTATGTAATTGATTTTTTATACTGATCCTCGCCCCAAAAAACAACCGCATCAGTTTCATCTCTTTTAGATAAGAAATTTTCAGCAAAATTTAATTTCGAATCTGGAAACCATTCAGATTCGATTAAATTAGCTCCATTTTTTAGGACATTGGAAGAGCCTCTATCGGCAATTATTGAAGAAAAATCGAAGAAAAAGTCCCAGAAATGCTCTGACGATTGGCATGACCACTGATACAACTCATGGAAATTTGTTAGCTTTAAACCATACCTCTGATTCACCTCCTGAATGAATCTCCATGCCTGGCTATTTTCAATTTCTGAAGGACTCCAAAGTAATTGATTCATTTAACTCATTACCTTGAAATATTGATGGAGTTTATTGATTTTTTAACCACTCTTTTAGAAGCGAAACGCCTTTGACTATTTGTGGACAAATTATATCTAATAAATTATTTGAAGAAAAATCATCACTCTCAATAAATTTGAGTGCTTCTGCTCCATCAAAATCTACAAAGGCAATACGTGATAATAATTTTTCATTCTTTAAGCCAAAATCTGATCCAGGTAGCATAGCAAAACCAACCTCATTAAGTATTGTTTGACATAGTATTTTATCATCATTAAATTTGTTAGCTAAATTCGGAATATTTGAAAAGTCACATAACATATAGAAACCACCTTGA
>Ga0208524_1000770_pt1 | contig 16177 bp, 15 predicted proteins | sample ETNtaG_28_FD_185779 | JGI IMG/M metagenome (GOLD analysis project Ga0208524, IMG submission 185779) | Marine microbial and viral communities from oxygen minimum zone, Eastern Pacific Ocean - ETNP201406SV61 (SPAdes) (version 2) | ecosystem: Environmental > Aquatic > Marine > Oceanic ... | reverse complement strand
GAAAAAAAATTCTACTTTTTAGAAATGAATACGCGAATTCAAGTGGAACATCCTGTTACAGAAACCATAACGAATTCTGATTTGGTTGAGATGCAAATTAAGTTTGCATTAGGCATTGATCTTGATTTAACAGAACAAAATAAAATTAATAGAACCGGGCATGCCATTGAGTGTAGATTGTATGCTGAAGATCCTTCAAAAAATTTTCTTCCTTCACCTGGAAAAATTTCAAAACTTAAAATTCCAAATACCGGTTTGACAAATATTAGATTAGATATTGGTGTTGATGAAGGAGATGAAATATCTTTTTATTACGATCCAATGATAGCAAAAATTATTTCTAAAGGCTCTAATAGAACTGAAAGTATTAATAATATGGTACAATATTTGAAAGAATTTGAAATTGAGGGAATTAATACTAATAAATCTTTTTTGATATCTGTACTCCAAAATAAAACTTTTGAAGATGCAAATTTTAATACCAAATTTATCGAAAATAATTTGGCCTCATTCATTAAGAAAAAAGAAGATATTTTGCCAATCAAAAAACAAGATATAGCAAAAAGTGAACCAGAATACAGCAATAAAGATGTAAAAGCTTTTGAAAAGATTATTGCTAAAACTCCTAAAAGTAAAAATGGTCAAGGCTATACTGAAAAAGATTTAAAAGCTTTTGATAACATTATTTCTTCAAAAGATAAAAAAACAGAATCTGAAGTAAAAGCAGAAGTTAAAAATGTTCAAGGTAAAATTTACGATACGCCAAAATTTTTGCCCGCCGGTGATAAATATATGCTTATTGAGTTCGGCAATGTTATGAATTTAGAATTAAATTTTACTGCTCAAAACTTAGCTAAAGCAATCAAAGATAACAAAGTTGAAGGAGTCTACGAAACATCTCCGTGTTTTGCTTCTATGCTTGTACATTATGAACCTGAAAATATAAAATTTAATGATTTAAAAAAAGAACTAAAATCTCTTGTGGATTCTTTAGGACCTTCTGATGATATAGAAATAAATAGTAGAATTTTCTCTTTTCCTACCGTTTATCTTGATAAATGGACAAAAGAATGCATTGAGGATTACTCAAGCAAAATTGCAAAAAAAAAATCTGATCCTGAGCTAATTACTGAGCTAAATAATCTTGAAAGTACTGAGCAATTTGTAAGAGTACATTCTGGTACTGAATATTGGGTTTCTGCAATAGGATTTTGGCCCGGTCTTCCATTTATGATGGCTCTAGATCCAAGATGTAAACTTACTGTTCCAAAATATAATCCTCCACGAACATGGACTCCAAAAGGAACTGTTGGAATGGGAGGAGCTTCCACATCGATATACCCTGACAGATTGCCGGGAGGATATCAAATATTTGGAATAATTCCTGTTCCAATCTGGGATACAAAAAAAAGTTTTCCAGTGTTTGAAAATAACATTTGTCTTTTTCAGCCGGGAGATAGAGTGAAATTCATTCCAACTACATACGAAGAATTTGATCATGTTTCAAAAAAAGTAGAAGAAGGAACTTATGATTATAATATTGTTGAGTATCAAAAATTTTCAGTAAAAAATTATAAAAAATGGTTAACTACAATTGACCAAACAAAAAGGTTTTAACACTTATGGTAAAAGTTATTAAAAAAGGTCTAGAAACTTCTGTTCAAGATTATCCTGGAAGAATTGGAACTTTAAATCTAGGTTTTCCATCTTCAGGACCGATGGATAGCTGGTCTTTTAGACTTGCTAATGTTTTAGTTGAAAATGAACCTGGAACTGCAGCTTTAGAATGTCAATTTATGGGCCCTACTCTAAAATTTGATAGTAATAGAACTATTGCAATTACTGGAGCCGATATGTCTCCAAAAGTAGACGGGACTCCGGTACCCTTATGGGAAAGTATTGAAGTAAAAAAAAATCAAACTTTAGAAATGTCATTTGCAACAATCGGAGCAAGATCTTACATAGCTTTTTCTGGAGGAATAAATACTAATCCTTGGTTAGGCTCAAGATCAACTTTTCACAAAGCTGGCGTTGGAGGAATAGAAGGAAAAGCAATTCAAGATGGTCAAATATTACCTTTAAACAAATCTAAAGCAGTCGGAGAAAGAAAAATTAAAAAAACATCTATACCTGTCATGTCTACAAATAAAAAATGGTCAGTGGAAGTTGTTAAAGGTCCTAATGATGATTGGGTAGATGAAAAAGGACATAAAATGTTTTTAAGTTCAAATTGGAAACTTCAATCTAAGAGTGACAGAACTGGTTACAGATTAGAAGGGCCTAAATGGTCATTTACAGAAAAAGCAACCAATAAAGGGCTGGAACATGGAACTTTTCCTTCAAATATTATTGACCAAGGATATCCCATGGGCGCCATTAATTTAGCGGGACAAACTCCAATTATATTAGTCAATGACGGCCCAAGCATGGGAGGATTTATTGTTCCTTATACTGTTCCATCTGCTTCATTTTGGAAGCTTGGACAAGCAAAACCGGGAGATATTTTCAATTTCATGGAAATATCAGTTGAAAAAGCTCAAGAATTACGAGCTGAACAATCTGAAATTTGTAGCGAAGCAAGCTTATTGTTTTCTAAAAAAGAAAATATTTTGACTGATAAACTTACTATAAAAATTGACAATATTAAAATTGTTGATTTTGATAAAGAAAAAATGAATGAAAAAATAAAAAGTAAAATAATGGAAAAAAGAGGAATGAAAAATATAAAAGTTAAGTTTTTTGATTAAAAATTATATGAAAAAATTGTATGGCAACTGAAGTTAAAACTACTGTACCAGGAAATATGTGGAAAGTCTTAGTAAAGGAAGGAGATACTGTAAAAAAAGGTGATGTTTTGTTTGTTATGGAAGTTATGAAAACTGAAGTTCATCACGATTCTCCAGTAGATGGAACTGTAACCAAAGTTAATGTTGTAAATGATCAAGAAGGTATCGATCCAGGGACGGTAGCGGTAATAATAGAATGATAGATAAGAAAACAAAATATCTAACTATAATAAATGATCTATCTGAAGATATCGGAATATCAAAAGAAGAAACAAAAAGTTTGGTCGATGTTGCTTTATCATCAACTGATCCAAGACATGTTAATTATGAGCAACTAAAAGAAGAAATAACTACCTTCTTGGTTATCAATATTTTTTTCTTAATTTGCAAATTATAATTTTTTATGCAAGACCAAATAATTTTATACAATGGTCCTAACTCTCCTTTTGGAAGGAAAACTAAAGTAACTGCATTAGCACAAGAAGTTAATTTAGAAGAAAAAATTATTAATGTTTATGAGTCAGATTTTATAGATGAACACAATCCTCTAAGAAAAATACCAACTCTAGTTATTAATCAATTATCGATTACAGATAGTGATAATATTTGTTTGTATCTCGATTCTATCTCAAAGAAAGACACTTTGTTTCCAAAAAAAAATTATTGGGAAATAATGAACATAACTTCTATTGCCAATGGATTGATGGAATCTGTATTAGAAAGAAGAATGGAAACTATAAGATCTGAGAATGAAAAAAGCAAAAGCTTCATTAATAAACAAGAAATAAGAATTGAAAGAACTATCAAATGGATAGAAAATAACTGGAACAATTATAATAATGATTATTTAACCATGGATCAAATAGGTATAGCATGTGCTCTGGATTACACTATTTTTAGATTTAGCAACAAGTGGAAATCTGAAAATGAAAAAACTAACGAATGGTTTGAAAAATTTATAAAAAAAGATTTTATGAAAACCACTAAACCTTATGATAAATAAAATATATATGATTAAAGCAGCGTCAGTGGGATTGGGTTGGTGGTCAGATGAACTTGCAAAATCTATTCAGGGTAAAAATAGAAAAATTAAAATTGTAGGTTGTTATTCTAATAGTAAAAATAAACAAATTAATTTTTCAAAAAAATATAAAACCGATATCCATGAATCATACAACTCTGTTGTAAAAGATCCTAATATCGATGCTGTAATTTTAACTACCCCGCATTCACTTCACTCAAAACATGCTATAAAAGCATTAAGAGGTGGAAAACATGTTTTTGTAGAAAAACCAATGGCAACTAAATATTTGGATGCAAAAAGAATGCATTTCGTGGCAAAAAAACGCAATAAAATATTGGCTATTGGGCATAATAGAAGATTTTCTAGTGTCTATGAATTTATAAATAAATTAAATATTCAAAAAAAAATTGGAAAAATTCTTCATATTGAAGCAAATTTTTCTGCATCTGGCGCTCTAAATTATAAGAAAAAATTTTGGCGTGCTAATAGAAAAGAAAGTCCTGGAGGAGCGATTGCTGGTTTAGGCATACATATGATAGATTTAATTTGTCATTTTGGTGGAAAAGTTAAATCTGTTCAATCATTAGTAAAAAAATATGCAGTGAAAGTAAACATAGATGATACCACTTCGGCTCTCTTTGAAATGGAGAATAATTGTACTGCAAATCTAACTACTATTTTTGCCTGCCCTTACACAACAACATTCAACATATTTGCTACTAACATGAATATTTTTTCCGATGTAGACAAAAATAAAATTAAAATAGTGCACAAAAACGGAAAAATACAAAAGCTTAAATTAAAAAATAAAGATACCTTGTTTTTAGAACTGATAGAATTTGCAGATAGTTGTAATAATAAAAAAAATTATAGAATAAAAAATACCGAGGCTGCCCATAACGTTAGGATTATGGAAGCTATTGTTAAATCTTCAAAAAATAATAAAAAAATTTATATATAATTTAATCGTAGTAGAACATGGGGGCTTTTTTCCAATCGGGCCAAGAAACTGGATCGTGGCCCCATACAACTTTTGCATCATATTCTTTTGCTACTCTTCTTAATTTTTTTACGGACTCTGCTGCATCAGATGAGGAAGTTACAAGTCCTGGCAAACATTTATCACACCAATGATCACCTGTATAACAAGCGTCACCTGTGAATAACATGTGACCAGTCTTTGGAAGGTTAACTAATACAGATTGATGTCCCGGTGTATGTCCTGGTGTAAATATTATTTTTATAACTCCATCACCATAGACGTCGTAAAAATCAGTTTTTTTACCCTGAAGAAATTTCCAACGTATATTTGGTTTATCAAAGTCTGCTCTTATATAAGCTGGTTGTGAAAACCAATCAGGATTGAATGCATAATCATATTCTAATTTTTGTGTAATATGAGTTGCATTGGGAAAATGTCCAATAGCACCTGAATGATCTAGGTGTAAATGAGTTTGTATAACATACTTAACATCTTCTGGTTTTGTATTTACCGTCTTAACTACATCTTTGCACCATTCCGATACTTTCATCACAGGATCATATGCCTCAATGACTGAACCCCAGTGTTTGTGTTTATCCAACGCTGCCTCAATTGGCATTCCTCCATCAATTACAACATCACCTTCAGGATGTTTTATTAAGAACCAAGGAACTGGTATTTCATATGGTTCATCACTTTGGTTCATTTTAATGAATTTTAATTTCGTCCTAATTGAACCTGTTTGAAACATATACAGTCTAATACCTGTATTAAATTTTTTTGTTTGTTCAAAAATATCTGTCTCTTTTTCTTTCATAATACTTTCCTACCAAGCAGATTGATAAATGTTAAGAGCATCTTTTTCTGTTACCTCTCTTGGATTGTTAACAAGCAATCTAGTCTGTTTCATTGCATCCCGAGCCATTTTTTCACATGCTTCTTTGGGTATATCAACTTCTCTTAATTTTTGCGGTAAACCAAGTCTCTTGGATAAATCCTCTAATTTGTCAATAAATTCGGCAGAAACAGCTTGGGCTCCTTTGTTTGTGTCAATATTTGGAAAAACATATGGGGCAAGTTCAGCATAATCTTTTGAAGCTTTAGTATCTACAGTATTAAATCTAAGTACATAAGGTAAAACTAATGAATTAGAAAGACCATGAGAAATATGAAAAGTTCCGCCAATTGGATATGCAAGTGCATGAACTGCTGCTACCGGAGAATTAGCAAAAGCTTTACCTGCTAGCATAGCTCCTATTAGCATATTTCCTCTGGCTTCAACATTTGAACCATCTAAAATAGCTTGTTCAATGGAACCTCCAAGTAATTTTAAAGCTTCAATTGCTAACATTTTTGAAATTGGATTATTATTTTTGTTTGATGATGCAAATCCTTCAATTGCATGAACCATTGCATCAATTCCTGTTGCTGCTGTAGTACTTGCGGGAAGACCGAGAGTTAATTCAGGATCTAAAATTGCTAAATCAGGCAATATTAAAGATGATGAAACTCCTTTTTTTTCTTCTTCTCCAACTGTAATAATTGATATTGGTGTTACCTCAGAACCTGTTCCGGCTGTGGTAGGTATTAGAACAAGCGGTAAACGTGGTCCTTTCGCATTTGCAACTCCCCATGCTTCTTCTAAATTTTCATTAGAACCTACTATAAGAGCTGTCAACTTAGCAACATCCATTGAAGAACCTCCCCCAAATCCAATAACTCCAGTTGCTTTAATCTTTTTTCCAACCTCTATTGCATTTAAAAGAGTTTTTTGAGAAGGATCGGCTTCAACATTATCAAAAATTTCTACAGATCCATTTTTTTTTAATTCTTTTATGGTTGGGTTTGTTAAACCTAATGACATTAAACCTTTATCAGTAATAAAAAGAATCCGTTCACCAAGTTTACAGGATATTTCTTTACAAGAATCTTTGGCCTGCCCACTTCCAAAGCGAAGACCGGGAGTTGTATTAAATTGAAAAGAATTTAAAGTCATAAGTTATTATACAAAGTAAACATAAAAAACTATTGAAAGTATTGCCATTCCTATAAGAATTAAAATCCATCCATATCCTGTTCCAATTTTATCTATATAATTTACTTCTCCTTGGACCTCGTCTGGTTTTTTATAAGGATCATTTGCTTGAATAGGTTTATTTGGTAAAGTTGATAAATCCATTTTACTCGATAAAAACCAGATTAACCCTATTCCAAAAAACCACCATATTAGTTGATAACCCCAAATAGATGGTATTTTTAAAACCCAAGCATCATAGCCTGCGCCCGGATCTCCAAAAAAATTATTTCCTAATACTTGTCCAGGACCAACTCCAAAAAAAAGCCAAATTAATGTTATTACATAAGCAAACGATCTTAGTTTTGTTCTGTTCGGATGTAGACCCATATGTTCATTTAAAAAATTATGAAACTTTTCTCTGTGAGATCGATAAATATCTATTTTTGTAATGCTTGAAAATGCTGATATAGAAAAGGAAATAAATACATTAAATATTAACCCCCATACACCAGAATGTATTGTTAGAGGCCATCTTCCCCAAGGCAATCTATTTCCAGTAATTTGCTGTCCAATCGTTTCGGTTAGAATGACAATAATAATTCCAATTATTAATCCAGAAATTGCTGCTCCTCTTGTAATCCAAGGAAACCAAACCAACCCTAATAGAACAATAATAAACTGAAATGCTATGGAAATTGCAATTCCACTAAAAATAACCATTGCTGGTTTAGCAAACGTAGCCAAATAAAGTGATGCTAAAAAAATTAACAGTATAATAATTCTAGCGGCAGCAAGTTCTTTTTGCCAATTTATATTTTTATTTACATATGCTTTATACAAGTCTCTAGTAACAATACTTCCTGAAGTCATTAATAAGGCTGCGGCTGTAGATTGAAGAGCAGCAATTAATCCAACTGCTAATAAACCAGTTAACCAAATAGCATGTTTGTCCATTAAATTTATAATGTGATAAATTAATAATGAATGTTCATTTTTGGAAACTTCTGGTAACAAATTATTGATAGCTAGGCCATTGTTATTAATTTCTGGATTTGCTCCCAATAAACTTGCACCGATGCCTTGATAAGTTGCAAAAACAAATAAAAGCAAACCTATCACAACTGCTGATCCCCATACTTGGTAATAAGAAAAAACTTTTGGATGTTTTGCTGAATAACTCCACATAGAAAAAGAAGGAGATAAAACTATTCCCATGAAAGAAATTGTAAAAGTAAAAATCATCATTGCTGTCCAAGGACCTCCTGTCGCTTCATTCTTGCCTAATCCAGCTACCCATTGAATTACACCTGGTAATGCAAAGTAACCATTATAGTCTCCGCCTCCATAACCATTTGTGTTTCCCCATGAGCTAATGTTAGTAGATGCTATTTTTGATAAAGTTTTGCCAAACAATTCAAAATTTCCTACAAAAAAATAAATTATTATTCCTAAAATAATTATAGTTAAAAAATAAAGCCAAGATTGAACTACACCAACACTAACGATAGATTTAAAACCTCCTCTTGTTACATAAAATAGAACAATTGTAGAAATAACCCACATTCCTAATTCTCTAGAAACATAACCTTCAGTTAATGTGTTTACCAAATAACCTGTAGCCCCAAAAAAAACTGCCAAAAGAGGAATTGCTATAAAAAAAGTTACTAATACTGATATTACTCTGATTGTATCACTTTTATAATAATCAAAATACATTTCACCTGGAGTAATATATCCAAATTTTCTACTCAACATCCATTGTCGTTTAAAAAAAAATATACTTCCAAGAGGAACTGTAATTGCGATAAAAGCTGTACCTACATATTGAAAACCGTCATGAAAAGTAAGGCTTGTTTGTGATATAACTGTTAATCCAGCAAATGTGGCTGCTGTCGCAGCAAAGAAAAAAACCCATGATGAAATATTTCTGTTTGCTAAATAATATTCTTCAGGATTATCTGAATTGTTTCTTGATCCTCTTACGCCCCAGAAAAAACAGTATGAAGCATATAATAATACAAAAATGAATAACCAAAGAGATTTTTCGGACATTTAATATCCCTCTCTAATTTAAGTACAACGCCTTGGCGCTGTAGTTTCACCTCGTTCTTTTTTAATTCTTTCTGCTTCTTTCTGTGCTGCTTCGATTGAAGTAAAAGCTTTATCTTCAAATATAATGAAAGGTTTTGCCCTATCGGCATTAAGTTGGGCTACACACCACTCTTTATCAGGCTTAGTACATATTACCATGTAAGCTCCTGCTATAGGTCCGTATTTTCTATTATTTAAAGTAAAAAGACTTTTAGCTAGTTCATTTAATTTATCTTCATTTAAATTTCCTAAAGCATTCTTTTCAAGTTGATTTAAAGGTGTGGTATTATCTGATCCTACAATGCTTTTTCCATCTGTTCCAACTGGTCTACTAAATTCAGGTTTGTTCATTATGGTAAGGGTCCCTCTTTTAAAAATCCTCTAATAGCATTTTCTAAAATCTTAGAGACATTATTGTTATAATTATTATAAGATAAGCTTCCACACCATGCAAGTGATCCTGGTGCAAACAAAGCACCGTCATTTGGTGTTTTATAATAAATCATATCAGCTCTAACCATCGGGTTTTCAGTTCCTCCACCATAAAAACCTCTAACTGAGAAATGAATTTCTTCATTAACTTGTAACATTAAGTTTGTATGATTTTCTGATCTTGCTAATAAATAAGCATTATGTGGTGTTCCGAATTCTAAATCATATCTATCAAGTTCAAGTCCAGCAGCGCCTCCTCCAACTAAACCAAAGTCTCCAATTATCTCATCATCTCCAACGCCATCAAAAATCCATGAACATTCAGGTCTTTTGCTATCAGGTTCTCGTTTATAATATGAAGAAACATCAAATCCATATGCTGTAAAAGTTAGACCACACACTTTGGATGGAATTCTTCCTCTTGCTCTCCACATTCCTCCATATTTACCATCAAAAGCATTATTGTATTCTCCTGGATTTGCTGTCCAAGCTCTTGTTCCTGCCTCACCTTTTCTAACTTCAATAATATTTGAATTATCTGGATGGTATTCGCTAATCCAATAAAAACCATCTGAGCCTAAATATATCCATCTTCCACCATTTAATTGATACGATTCAAATGCAGCTAACATTTTTTCTGAACTATATTCTGGATGTGAACCAGTTAAAACACATCTATAACGATTTAACATATCAACACCTTCGATATGTAAATCTTCATCTGTTACAACATCAAAGTCTAAATTTTTTTCTTCTAGCCAATCAGTTAAATGAAGATCTGCATTTAGTTGCCATAACGAAGGAGACAACCAATGTCTATACTTTGGTCTCATATTAAGTATTGGTCTTAACCTTGATGAAATAGCAACTCCGCTTCCATCTGAATGTTTAGAATAAGTTGATAGTCCATATTCTCTGTGTTCATTTAAATATAAATCAGATGCTGACATAACTGGAACTTTACCGGCTAACAATTGAGCAACTACAGAATTTGTTCCTAAATTGTCATTTGAATAAGCCATATAACTATTTGAAGGTAATACAAATAAAAGTTTAGAAGTTGTTTTGCCTTTTGGAGGTTTTATTACAAATGGGACGAAATCTTCTGTTTCAGATGAATCTTCGCCATTAATTCTTAATCTTGCAGCATAAACTCCGCTTTTTATTAAATCAGGAACTTCATAGGTAAAATTAACTTCCCATCTTGCGTCATCAATATCGTCATCATGAAAATGTATCGCTCCATACTCTTCAGGTTTGTGATGATAGACCATTTCATCAGCAGTCCAATTATAGCCCGTCATACCTCTGCAAGGTAAATTAATTATAAAACCATTTAAATGATTTGAAGTGGTGTCAACAATGTAAGTTGAGGCAATATTTTTAGTAATGTTAGCGTGAAAATCCCAAGCTCCAATTACTTCAGATCTAAGTTCAGCAGTACAACCACCATACCCTCTAGCTAAAGACTCAATTTCTGATTTTGACAATGATTTTTTACTTAATCTTGGTCTGTCAATCTTACCATTATAAGTTAAAGTTTGTTCTGGCAATTCAACTGGTTCTATTGCTTCTTTATAATGAGCGCCTTGTATATGTCTTCCAGAACGATCATTAAGAGTACATGCTGCCATTAAAAATGGTGCATCATTTGCTCTGGGTTTTAAATTATTAGTTGCTTCTACAAAAGATGTTGTTTCATCTGCAGGATGAAGTAATGACATACCCAGTCCACCATTTGTTGGTGTTACACATGGTTCTTGATATAATTTAACTTTGCCTGTATCAGCATCATAACTTGCAGCTACAAGATACCAAACTTTTCTCATTAATTTTTTTTCGCTAGATAAGTTCATTACTTGTCCAGTTCCATCTCCTATTATTACTGAAAGACATTCATTTTCATCTACAAAAAGACCATAGCCACTTTTAGTTTTATCATTCCATTTTGTTAAAATACCTTGTCTTCCTTTGTCAGGTGTGGTTGGAAATATATAGGCCTGCAAGGTAAAGCTTGTTGTATTTAATCTGTCGTCTTGAGGGATAACCACGTAAGATCCACCATGAATTCTTTGGTTTTTTCCTTGATAAGTTTTATTGCACTGTGCTCCAATTTCTTCTTCTTTATACCCAGGACCTTCAGGATTTGTGTCGCCATGAATTAATCTTACAATTTGAACATCGTAGTTTTCATTTTTTTCTGCATTAACATAAAATTTAACTTTCTCTCCTGGGAAAGCTGAATATTTATCGCTATATCCTGTAATTCTTAACATTCTAATCTCTCATAAATATTTATCATTCTGCGTATCTCTCTAAAAGTTCTACAATTCTCTTTAAAAAAATAGCATGCTCACAAGCTTCTTCTGAAGAAAAAGACTCTTCTAAAATTTTAACTGGCTCACCTCTTACTCCAGTTACAATTCCTATTCTATAATCTTCAAAATCTTTTTTGCATACTGTTACATATTTTTTTATATGCATTGGCTGTCGTCTAAGTTTATCTAAAACTGTTTGAAGCTCCTTGCTGTGTTCAACCATTGGCTGGCCTTTGTGAGGTTGGGCTGCCTTGCCTACTGGACAAGCTCTGTGTTCTTCGATTAACTTATTTCTGATTTTTTCATCTTTTAATAACGGCAATACATATTTTCTAGTTATAAAGTCATCTGTACTTGTATGACCTTGATCTAATTGAACTCCAGTTTTATCTTTTGTCATAAATTATTTATTAGTCCTTTCCTGAATTATTTTTAAAGCTTCAATTAAATAAACTCTAAACACTTCGTGATTTTCACTCATTGGGAAATGGCCTATATCTGTCATTTCTATATAAACCCCACCTTTAATTTGTCTTGCAGTGTTTTCTGTTGCTTCTGGTGGTGTTAAATAATCATAAGTTCCTGTTAACATAATTACTGGGCACTTATGTCCATCAATATTTTTTAATTCATTTCTCAAATCATGGTCTACTGAGTAAAAATATAAATCTCCTTTAAAGGCTTCTGATCCTTGAGTGTAATAATGCCAAGTTAACCATCTATCTTTTTCTGGTGATTGAGGTGCCATAAGATCCCAAGTTCCACTCGCGCAAACCTGAGCTGCATTTGCATGAGGGTGTCTCCACCAGTCTAAATAAAATCCTGGAGCATAATCTGCCGCTTCCACAGGTATAACTGCTCTAAATTTATTAGGATGTCTTAAAGCTAATTGTAGAGCCACATTTCCACCAAATGAGGATCCCATAAATATTGGGTTTTGTAAGCCCAAAGCATCACATAATTTTACAATAAAATTACAATAATGTTCTGCTGTTAACTTATATTCTTCTTTCCACCATTCTTTATTATGTGGAGGATCAGATTTTCCATGTCTTGGTAAGTCATAAGCAATTACATTATAATTTTTTGTTATTTCCTCATCTTCAAGAAGTCCTCTCCATTGATGATTGTGACATCCTGCCGTATGTTGGCAAATTAATGGAATTCCTTTTCCATTTTGTAAATAAAAAACTTTATATTCACAATCATCAACTTCTATAGTTACATAACGTCCTACAACATCATGATGTTTTACCATTTGATTGCTCCTTTTATATTGTTATAAATCATTAAACTGGTACTCCTGTTTTTCTTAACAATTCAAACTGAACTGTAAAATTTCTTAAATTTTTCATTAAAATTAAGTGATTGCCTTCAATTTTTAAATCTTTTAAAAAACTTGCTGACCATATTCCATGGTACATTGGTTTAGGCATAGGTTGACCAAACTCTCTCCAAGTTTTTGCTGAAGCTCTCAATGCAAAATCATACGGATCTAAAGGAGATGGATTTGTATTTATATTTTTTACTTTACCATCATGCATTTCAATTATTACTTTTGCGTTTTCCATATCAAACATGAAAGAGCACGTGTAATACTTTGCCATGGCTTTAATGGTTTCATCACCATTAGTAAGGTCTTCATATTTTTTTGCCCAATTTTCTACTTCTGTGCTCATAATAATATATTAATTAAATTATTTGTTTTTTGGATTATTGGCTCCTTTTAAATTTTTTGAAACATCTTCACCAAAATTCATATGATAATCTTTTTTTGGATTACCATAATCTCCAAGGATATTACGGATGTTACTTATTTCGCCAGGATTCATTCCAATTTCTTTAAGAAGACTATCTAAAAAAGGTTGGTGAGCTCTGTATCTTAAAGCCGAACTAACAACATTGTCGGCTAAATTTCCACCGCCTTTTCCTCCGCCAGAAGTATCTTTTCCACCGCTACCGCCTGAAGGTGCAGGTCCGCTCGTTCCACTAAATCCTGGAAGGCCACTAACATCAACAATTTTGATATCGCCAATGTTTGCCATAGGTTTAACACTTTCTCTGATAATTGATTCAATTTTTTCAGCAAGTTTAATTCTTAATGAACTTCTTCTGTTCGCATCACTTCTTACATTTTCTGCAAGATTTAATGCTTCTTTACCTGCGGCATCTATTTCGTATCTTAATTTAGCTGCCATTGTTGCGTGCTTGTCTTGCTCGGCTTTTGAAGCTGCTTCAATCACATCAACTTGCTTTATTCCTTCAGCTTTTTCAATATATCTTGTTGAGTTTGCTTTTTCTTCAGCTTCTACTGCTTTAGCTCTAGTATTCTGCTCTTCTGCTTTTGATTTAAGAACTTCTTTAGATTTCTCAATTATTTCAAGTTCTTTTTGATGTTCTTCTATCTGAATTCTCTTAGCTTTTTCTATATCTAGAGTTCTAACTTCTTTTTCAGACTCTATCCTATGAGCATCAATATTTTTTTGTTGAGCAATTTTAGCATTTTTAACTTGTTGATCTGCAATAATCTGTGCCTCTTCTGCTTCTCTTTGTTTATCTGACTGTTCTTTGACTATTTCTGTTTTTTCTTGAGCTCTTTTAGTGTCAACTAAACGTTGTTTTTCAAGTCTTGCATATTCGCTTTCTTTATCTAGATTTAGTATTTTCACTTCTGTATCTAGATCTTTTTGTCTTATTTCTAAAGCTGCATTTTTTTCTAGTTCGTTTTGTTCTTTTCTTCTTTTTTCTATTTCATCAATTAATCTAGTTTCTGTAAGTTTTCTTTCAACTTCAATAACTTGATTTTGGGAAATTTTAGCAACCTCGATTGCTTCCTGACTTTTTATTTCAGCTTCTTCAGCTTGTCTCTCTTTTTCTGCTTTTTGTTTTATTGTTTCTGTTCTTTCATTTGCTTTTTGAATAGAAACTTCTCTTTCTTGCTGAAATCTAGAAAACTCTTCATTCTTTTTAATTTCCAATTCTTTCTGAACTGTTTCTAAATTTTTATTTTCAATTGATATTTTGGTATCCTGAGTAATATCATTTCTTTTTTTCTTTCTTGTTTCTATTTGTTCAGTCAGTTGTGTTAAACCCTGAGAGTCAAAAGTGTTTGCAGGATTAAATTGTTCAATTGGAGTTTGGTCTAAAGAAATTATTGAAACTGTTTCTAGAGCTAAACCTGTATGACCTATTGATTCATCAGCAATCTTTGTAACTTCTTTTACAAATTGTCCTCGATTTTCTTGTATTTCATCTAGAGTCATTTTTGCCGCAACTTCTCCTAAAGCATCTGCAAAACGGCCTTGCACCACTTCTCTTAAATGTTCAGGATCAAGAGTTCTATTACCTAAAGTTTGTGCTGCAGTTGAAACTGCTTTTGGATCAGGCGGGACTTTAGTAAAAAATTCTGTAACCAATTCTGCTCTCATTCTATCTTTGGTAATTAATGATTTGTCTCCACCTCGTTTAATTGTGAGGCTTAATGTTCTCATACCAACTTGAGTAATATTATGAATTATAGGCAAGACAAATGCTCCTCCCGATATGACAACTTTCTCACCAAGCATTCCTGTTCTTACAAAAGAAACTTCTTTTGAAGATCTTCTGTATAGCCAATGCAATAAATAAACTATAATCGCTATTGCAAGTGCTAATAAAATTATCGCTGCTATTATATCTGCTCCTCTAGTCATAAATTATTCCTCCTTAATTCAAGATCCTTTCTTTGTGTCTGCTAAAGCCGCACTATAAATAATCATTCCAAAAATTATTTTATTTAAAAAGTCGGCCAAGTTATAAATTACATTTAAACTATTAATATTTGCTCCTCCGGCTAAGTGCTCTATAAAATATCCAATATGATAAATTGAAAAACCTATTGTTATGATCAGCCTATTTGCAAAAAAAGCCATTTGAACACTTTCGTTACCACATGATGCATTTTTTCTTCCTGTATCGCCCATGTAAAGTTCGCCGATAATATAAAGCCACCCAACTATACCAACTAAGAAACCTAGAGTTACACTCATATATCCGTAAGCTCCCAAAAGTTGGGCTATTACCCAAACTAAAGTTCCAACAAGCAAACGCCAAAACATTCCTCTTTTGATGTCTGTCACTGATTTAAGCATTACGTAAAAAGTTAAAATTGTTAGTGGAAAAGTTAAAAGCCAATCAATATATCTTAATGCTGTAGGCGCCTGTCCATTTAGTACCCACAAATTTTTTGCATAAAAATAATGAATGGATGACATTAGAGCAATTACCCCAACAAGATTCATTGCTGTGCCCCATCTGTTAGATAATCTCCCTCTCTCTAAAAAGAAAAAAATCGCTGCACCAATCATTGCAACAGAAATAAGCCAAAATGATCCTCCGACGATATCCTGTGGTAATAATAGCTTATTCATATTCTCGCATGTTTCTATATTTTATAATAACCTAATTAATTCAAGAGTTTCTCATTAAATAAACATAAAAAATAATATTTTTTTTAGATATATAATATAGATGTTTATAACTTATTAT
>Ga0208524_1000756_pt1 | contig 16288 bp, 10 predicted proteins | sample ETNtaG_28_FD_185779 | JGI IMG/M metagenome (GOLD analysis project Ga0208524, IMG submission 185779) | Marine microbial and viral communities from oxygen minimum zone, Eastern Pacific Ocean - ETNP201406SV61 (SPAdes) (version 2) | ecosystem: Environmental > Aquatic > Marine > Oceanic ... | reverse complement strand
AAGTGAATTGTTTATAGGTTTTGAACTCTTTTATTGACCTATCATCAGAAGATATACCCTTAAACATTGGAATCTCCTTTAAAAATCAAGTCTTACTTTGATAAGTGCTTCAGTATTTGAATCTTTTTTGAATGGTCTCGATAACTTTGCAACTGCTAATAACTCATTATTATCATTATAAAGTCCTACTGATGTAATGTAAGTATTTGGTTCTCTAATAAAAGAACTATTATATATTGATGCGTTATCACCAGTAAAATAAGATGGATTTTGACTGTGATTATACTCAGCACCCAATACTTTACAAAAATACATTGAACTTCGTTTTTGTTCTTCTCTACGAGCTGAAAAATATGAACCACTTTGTATTGAATATAATAATTTTCTATGATTAAGATTGTTTGTAGAAGTACTTTTTACAAGTGGTTTTATAAAAGCAGATGGATCATTTGAATCTACTGAACCAGATGCTAATGAATTTGGATTTAAAATTAACATTCCCATTTCTGGATAAAATAAACCATATGAACCAGAATTTGAAGCTGCAGCTGATGCTGAAGCGGTAGTATGTACTCCATCTGCAATTGAACCAGAAACTATATTAAATTCTCGTTTTGCGGCTCCAATAGTTGCTTCTACACTTGCTCCACTATCGTCAATTAATCTAATAGTATCACTATTAGCACCACTCCCACTCTGTAAATGTAATTCCCAATTACCTGGATCCATTTTTTCTCTATAACGGGCTCTGTTACAAACAATGGCAAAAACATCATCACTATAATAATTTTCCCCTGAATCTCCATGAAAATTAAATCGAGTAGCTTCTGCTGGAAGTATAACTTGTCTTAATTGAGAATAAACAGCCTTAGATGGATTTGTTGTTCCACTAGATACTCCACCTTCCGAACCAGAACCAAGTCTATGACCATATGTTACTGCAAATTGAACATCTGTAGTTTGATCATCCGTCTTATGAACATCATAATAATATTTTCCTGTATTAGATACTTGAATGGATCCAGTAAAAAATGTGGTTAAAGTTGGTTCTTCATCTGACCACATAGGTTCAGATATAGTAGTAGCTATATTCGTAACCCTATCTGAACTACCGATTCCACCAAAAAAACTGGCAATAGAAGTGAATTCGGCTTCTGAGCTCCCACCATTGGAAGATCCATTCTGCCCATCATTGGAAGATCCATTCTGCTCATCATTTTGAATCATTTTAGGTATTATGGTATTATCACGTCCGCCCCATTTAACAGCGTATTTTAACCCTACATTATTCTTATTAGTAGGAAAATCGTTCATTATTTTCCTCCCTTATTAAAAGTCTAATCTAACTTTAATTATAGCTTCTCTATCTCTCGACTTTAACAGAGGTTGACTTAACTTGGCTACCGCTAACAATTCATTATTATCATTATAAAGTCCAACCGTAGTTATGTATGCTTTTGGATCCTGAACAAAAGTTGGATTTATTAATTCAGCATTTGAACCCGTAAAATAAGTTGGGTTTTGACTATAGTTATAGTTATTTGAATGAACTCTACAAAAATAATGAGATGATTTGATTTGTTCTTCTCTACGTGCTTGAAAATACTGAGAACCTGTTATTGCTGTAACTAACTCTGCTGCAGTATCATCATTTTGATCTGAAGTTCTTGTCAATGTAATCGCAGCTCGACTGTGATTGAGTGCAAATGCATTTAACACAATAACACCAAGTTCTGGATAAAAATATCCATATGATCCATGATGAGTACCCGCGGCACTTGACTCAGAAACAGCTGATATATGTTCTGAATATGTCCCATTTTCAACTGAACCACTTATCACATTAAATACCCGTTGAGAAGCCTTTACAGACGAATCTGCAGTTGCTCCACTATCATCAATTAATTTGAGGGTTTGGTTCGCAGCTGTATTTTGCAATCGTAATTCCCAGTTGCCTGGATCTAATTTTTCTCTGTATCGTGCTCTGTTTACGTTTATAACGAAAATATCATCAGCATAATAAGTAATTCCTGAACCGTTGGCATTAAAATTAAATCTAGTGCCACTATGTGGGTTTCTTAAACATACGTTTCTAAACTGACGATATATTGCCTTAGTTGGGTTATTTCCAGCAGATGTAGATAATGAACCACTACCAGCATAATGACCATATGCTACTGCGAATTGTACTTCGCGTGTGGCATCACTTCCTGCCTTATCATAGATATCATAGTAATAGTTACCACTACTTCCGCTTTGTACAGAACTGGTGTACATGGCTGTTAATGTTGCTGTTCCACCAGACCATACTGGAGATGATACAGTACTAAGTATATTAGTCCTTTTATCATCATCTGAGATTGGTGTAAAAAAATCGCTATCTGGCATCTTATTTCTCCTTATTGTATATAAATATATTAATTATTTTTTTATCTAAATTTATCAAATTTCTACTTCTAATTACCATCATCTATTAATCAACTCAGACGTTACTTACTGGTGGGTCAGATGCTGGTGGATGAAAAATAGGTGGTTCTCCTGGAGTAACAGTAACATCAACATAATATACTGCCCCACTTATCTTCCCTGTTATCTTCAAAGTAGTGGATCTTGTAGTTGTTAAATTTTTTGCCTTTAAACGAACTCCGTATCCAGATACAGTTAATTCTTCTCCAACCCCATCACTGGGAATTTGACTTGTTCCTAAAGATGACATATCATTTAATTCCTTTAAAATAATGTTCCATCACCAAAATCTTGATCTCCGAACCCAGCATCTTGGTCATTTCCACCAGTTTGACTCTGAACAGTAATTATTCCAGTTTTAGTATCACTCCCATAATTATTTGTAGTAGTTAATGCTACTGTATAATTTCCAACTGCCTGGTATGTATGTGTTGGGCTTTGCTGTGTCGATGTTGTTCCATCTCCAAAATTCCATAAATTATCACCTGTTGATGTATTACTAAAGTTTACCGTCAGTGGTTGTACACCTGAAAGTGTTTGTCCTGTTGATGTATATCCTCCACCATTAGATGGTATACCACTTTGGTTTCCGTTTGAAGTGAGGGAGGTATAGCCGTTACCATTTTGGGTAACGTTCCCTATCATTTTGGGTATTCTGGTGTTATCATATCCACCCCACTTAACAGTATATCTCAATTTATTAATACTTTTATTTTTAAAAAAATTATTTATCATAATTATACTCCTTTATAAAGCTGTCATATTAAAATTAGTTTCTGGTGGATCTCCAACTGGAGATACATCACTCATAATAAAATTTGATGACGGTGGATCTAATACAGCAACCGCCATATTAAAATTCGTAAATGGTAATACAAATGGATCAAACATTTCAAACAAATTATCACGTTCAAGAAAAAATTCATATTGTTCTGTAAATTGTGTTTGACCATCTTCATCTACCCAACTAAAATTATCTGTTTTAGGTAGTATATCAACAATATCATCCCGGCCGTTTAACTCAATTAAACTCGGAACATCTGAAATCATAGATCCATAGGAAATTTCTGGAGGATCTATTATAAACGAATTCATAATTTCCGACTGATTCAAATATGATTCAAGTAATGGCATATTTTCTATAATTCTACCTCGTAATTCAGCTGGTTGGGTTTCCTCCCACAATTCATAATCTATTTCATCATCTCCAAGTGCAAATTGTGTAATCACATAAGAATCGTCAATGAATCCCGAAAGTGCATTTGCTAAAACTTCTCTGCCCCTTTTAGTAAAATGTGCTGTTACAGTTAAACTTGTTTTATCTATATATCCCATATTCTTTCTTAACCATTTGAACCAACGACAGCTGACATATTAAAATTTGCATCTGGTGGAGTAAGTATAGGTGTTTCTGGTGTTCCACCAGTAACTATATAATTTTTAAATAAAAGATATCTCATAATTTCATTATCAGTAACCATCGGTTCTGTTAACGGTTGGTTATCAATTACTTGACCATAAAGTTTTACAAAATTTGAACCACTTGGTGTTTCATCCCATAAACCATAATCTATTTCATCATCACTTAACGCAAACTTCGTAATAACGTGTTCACCATTTTGATTTTCACCAAATACTGCAGTTCTTAAATAATCCCTACCTCTGTTAGTAAGAATCGCGTCTAATGTTAAAGTATCTTTATTTATAAATCCCATACTTTACCTCTTTACGGTACTTCATAATTATTAAATTCAACTCTTACGGGAAGTACATAAATTGCTCCCGACTTTTGACCTGTAATTATAATGGATGTTTCTCTATACACATCTGAAGATGTGACTACTTGAGTTTGAATTGTCGCTCTTCGACTTACTACTTTCTTACTCGTTCTACCACTTTCTTCACCATAACTCACACCAGCAGTAGGTGAAAGTTCGTCCCAAACACCTACCCCTGGCCTAATATCAACCACAAATTTATTTAATACTAAAAAACTATAATTTTCTTCAGCAAATGCATCAGCTCCTCCCTCAGTTGATGGGTTTACTGTAACAATCGAAGGTATCCAAGGATTAGCACTATTTTCATCATTAAAATTCATCTTTAATGCCGCGTCACCTACATACCCACTTGCTGGTGCAGTGAGTGTAATAAAAGGTAATGTTTTAGCTCCTATCGGCATCGAAATTAATTTATACTTCATTACTACTTCCGGATCAACATTTGGTTCAATCATTGGAGTAGACTCTAATACTGCACCATAATAATTTGTTCCTAATGGATGTGCTGTATTAAACAAGGTATAATCTATCTCGTCATCTGACAATGCGAATTTTGTAATACTAAATTCACCACCACTTTTTGCAAGATATTCTCTACCTTTCTTTGTCAATACTGCATTCAGTATGTACGAAGTATTATTTATAAATCCCATATTTTATTCCCAAAAAACATTATAATATAAAAGTCTTAAAGTTCCAATTATTACACACCAGTTCCTTCACCATATGTTACTGTAACATCATATTCAAAGGTTGCTCCTGACGTTTCACCAGTAATAAGTATAGTAGTTTTTGCAGGAGAATTATTTGATGCAATCCTTTTTGGATATATTGCCAATCCTTTACTAGCTAATCCCGTACCCGGTCTCCAATTTCCATTTACCCAACGATATGCAGATGGTGCATCAGGGTTATATTGCAACTTTATAAACTCACCTTCATGCAGTTTACAATTTCGTATAGTTTGTGAAACATGCTGAACGCTAGTAACATAAGGCAACCATAAATCTTGATTCGCTTTATCTGAAGATTTAATATAAAATGGATATTGGTTATCTTCGTCATCACCAATCTCAAGTTCTTGTGGTGCTAAAAATGCAACAGTTGAATCTAATACAGTTATAGTAAATCCTTCATTTTTGTAATCATCATAGTCCACTGCACCATATTGTTCATTATCCAAATGCTGTACACCAAATACCTTTCCTCTTCCAACAGCTGCAGCTGTTCCACTTGCTCCAGCATCCTGATGTCTTACTACCCGAACTCGATTAGCAGCACCACCTCCGGCCTGAGTTGACCACCAATTTAAACCAGTATCTCCAGTTGCCCCACCATCTGCAAGCCTTGGTTGCCAAAAATTTGATTCTGTACCTTTTTTATCTTGTAATTGGGCCATCGCTTCAGTATCTTCTGACCTTGTTACAAGTTTATATTTCATAATTTCAGACGGATCATTAAATGGTTCAAGTGCTGGTAAATTATCAAGTACTGCACCATAATATGTAGATCCTAATGTATGAGTTGTGTCCCAGAGACCATAATCTATTTCATCATCACCAAGTGCAAACTTAGTAACTTCAAAGGACCCTAATCCTCCAGAACCACCACTTGATAAAATTTCACGACCTTTCTTTGTCAATATAGCGTCTAATACTCTCGTTGTATTATTTAAATATCCCATTTGTTTTTCTCCTAAGTAATAAAAATTTGGACTCTTTTATAAGATTAAAATACTAAAACTTGTTATTCTTCACTTATAAATATAATCCTTTTTAATTTTTGTCTGTTTTATTGTTTATTTTACGGTATAGTCACATCTAATGGAGTTTCTGGTGAATCTGTAGTTACCAATCTTGATGGTGATGTACGAATCACCTCTACTGCCGGTGTCCTATCTTCATATCTTTTATTTCTATCAGCAACCGTTGATGCATCAGTTTGAACACACCCCCTATAGAAAAGTCTATCAGTTCCAAGTGCTTCATCCCATCGATTATCTAAATCAGATAACACAAGGGTAGATGTAGAATATTTTCCTAAAGAAGCACTTAAATTAGATAGATAATAATATTCAGTTTCATAATTAAAACGTGACAATACATTTTGTTCTACTCGTGGCATTACTACTTCTTCGCGAATAGACTTTTGACTTCCTAACTGTATAGTTGCGTTATAATAATCTTGACCATACCACCCTTTTTCATCTCTATCACCTATATCATATAATGCAGGTCTTTCTAAAATATGTCTCAATACAAATGATCCCGTATCTGATGCCAATTCTGATAATGCATATCTTGGGTTCAGTGAACTAAAATCTGCTGTTACTGTTACCATAGAACCACTTTCTTGATTCATATTATCAAATCCATCTGGATCATGTAAATTTAATCCCATTTTAATATCTTCATATATAGCAGATGCTGACACATATGAACCACTTTCTTTTGTATACCAATTCACTCTATATGGATCACTATGTCCCATGTTAATTTCTAATGGGGTATATTCACTAGATGCTGAAATATATGAACCAGTTTCTTGTGTATGAAAATTAATTCTAAATGGATGACTATAATTTAATTCTGATTCTAATGGAGTGTAATAAGAAGATGCTGAAAGAAATGAACCACTATCTTCTGTATGAAAATTCACTCTAAATGGATGACTAAAATTTAATTCTGATTCTAATGGTATATAATTGGAAGATGCTGACACATATGAACCAGTTTCACGTGTATGTGGACTAATACCAAATTCATTAGACCAATTTATCTCTTTCTCATACAAGTGTTTTTCTGAACTTTCAGAAACATAATAAAGGTCTATATCTGCAAACCAATGTTCAGGTTCAAATGTAGGTTTCTTTCCAATAACAATCTTATCTCGTTCAAGTATAGTGGGTTCAATAAGAATACCAACATTTGCATTTGCACGGGCAGGTAATAAATCTTTAATTTGTTTGAACAATGAATGATCATAATATTTTAATAATCTTAAATAGTCCCAAAAATTATTTGGTCCTGAATATTTTTGCCAGTATAAATTTCTTGCTTCTACTAATCCCGTATATTGTTCTTTGTATTGGTCATACGGCTCCCCAATATATTGATCAAAATCAATATTTGGCATTGAACTTATAATATCTTCGTCTATTGCCTTTGATGGTGAAAAATAAATACCAAGTTTGTTAGAGTCTATTGGGGCAGTATCATAGGCTGGTATTACTATACTTTCTCCAAATTTTAATTTCGGTAGACTAAATCTATCTATCAATGAATCAGATTCAATTCTTACTTTATTAGCCGATTTGCCACTTGGTCCCAAGTTAGGAACTTTCATTTTAATTTCATCAATTACAGATGAAAAATGATTTGCAGTACTTACTCCGGCTGCACCATAATTATATGGTGATGCAGATGAAGTAAATGATTGGTCTGCACTTACATCTTGAAACCAATTATTTGCACTCACACTTAAATCTTTATCATCGTCAAACGAATATCGAGTAACTAAATCTGTCCAAGATGCAGACGAATGATTACCATCAAATGATATTGGTGCAGCTACATGATTATCAAACGAAGCCTCATTTAATGGTGTTGTCCAATTTCTATATTCCATCATAGAACCACTAAATGATTCTCCGAAATAATCACTTTCTGGACCACCTATTGTAATTGTATCAGCACTTCCTGTATAAGAAGCATTATAAGATTCTGATATTGCTCCTAATGAACCACAAACAACTAATGAATTTGATGATTCATACATAATCCTACTTAAGCCTGCATCATATTTTTTAGTATATAAACTATAAACAATATCTTGACTTGTACTATTATCTGATAAATGATATCCAGATGCTGAATCTCTTGTTAACATCACAGACCAAAATTCTCCATCATAAACGGGCAATTCAGATGATGAAACTTCTTGATATCCTCTGCTACCACTCAACATAAAAGACACATTACCATATCTATCTGACGAACCATTGTCTTTTAATCTAATTGCCCAATCATCACCTCGTCTTACTAATACTTGGTCTGAACCAGTCACGGCTTTAAATCTAAATTCTACCGTATCTGGAGTTCTATTGGTTGCCCCATCTCCAAGTGTAACTACTTCCCAAGTATCATTTTGAACATAAGTATTCTTAGTTGATCCAAAGAAATTTAAAGCTTTGGTAAACTTTCTCGTTATCATAAAATCGGGTGATTGTCCAGCTAATTTAGGTCCACCGTATTCCATAACCCGTAACATACTTGATGGTATACCATAACAACTTATTAAACCTTTAATTGCCCGTGATGTTCCTTTTGTCTTTAAGAAATATGGCATATTGTTTATAATACGACTCCATATTTCTCTTGATATATCTCTTTCTGGAGTGGTAGCATATACCCATGGCTTTTCAGATCCAGTTTGTTCCATTCCAAATATATATCTCGGCAATGATACTAAATCTTTTCCGTCTCGAAGCTCCCAACCGAGAGATTGTGCTATAGGTTTTAATAAATCTTTTGCTATACCTTCTGAAAGACTATCTCTTTTATCATGAGTATCTGTCATTGCCTTAATAAATGTCCAAATATCATCAAAATAATGACCTATCATATCTACAAAATTAAGAAATACCGTATTTTCAGTGTCCTCTATAATAAATTCTGGAAGATGTCTTCTTAATCTATTTACATTCGCTCTGTCATAAACTGATGCAGAAGTTAATTGATCAGCATACCAATTAGTTGCTATTGATTGTGTAGTTCTTGCGAGAACATATGGATCTGAATAATTTCCTACCCCAGATACTTTTGGCCATGCATTATCATTAAATATACCAATAGATTCACTTGAATACGATGAACTTTGTTTGAACATATATTTTTCAAAATTATCAAATTTGTTAATAGTTTCACGGCGTTGTTTTTCCCAATGGTCTATTTGTAATGATGAACCACTAATTAATTGATATGGTGAATTTAAATCACTTGACCCCGAAACACTTATATAAGCACCTGCTACTGGGTCAGCCATTATACCTGTTATACCAGCGGATGATCCACTTGTACCAGACAAAGAAGCACTTCTATCAGTATATTGTTCTATTAAATCTAATTTATATTTAAAATTTCTAACTCGTTTCTCTACTGAACCAAACCGAACAAAATTTGAAAATTGAGAATGATCTATATTAATATCAGCACTTAAACTACCACTTAAAACTTCATCTTCTAATCTCTTTTTAAGTTCATCATCGGTTGTTGTTAAACTTTCATAACTTTGAAAGTCAGTTTGGTTTGTTCCTATTGGACTATTAACATCAAATGGTTCAGGAGGAATAAGTACAGTATCACTTATCCACTCTTCTATAAAAGGAATTAATGTACAAGTTTCTTCTATAGGAGGAATCATTTCCCTAACTATACTAATAAAATCATGTTCCTGAACTACATCTGAAAGTGGTTCATATAATTTATATACAAGTGAATATGGATATTCTGGATAAGTTGTTTGGTCAGCTTTAAAATTACTTATTAAATTAAAATCATTTGTTCCTTGTCTAACTAATTTACCTAAATCTACACTTTCATCCATTGGATACTGAATAAACCATTTTTCAAATCCATTTGGGTTATCATCGGGCCATGTTTGCATATCAGATAAAGTAAGTGGATATCTTTCATCTGGATCATGACCAGCCTCCTCTGCAAGTTCACTCCAAGACTTTACAAGAGTAATAGTATCACTACTTACACTATTAATTTCTCCTCTTAATGACCCAAATATCGGCGATTCACTAGAAAGTGATGAAGTATAATCAACATAAAAATCACTAAATGTACTCCATGGCCGTATATTTGCATCATTATCAGGCTCATAACCACCTAATAGATTGGATTCATTAGGTACCTGTGCCAAATTTTCATAAGTATCCGTTAAAGTAATTGTATTTCCATCAACATCAACACTTGTGATTTCTCCGATTAAATCTCCAAATACAGGAGTTATTGTTATAGTATCAGTATCAAGAACTATATCAACTCGTAAATTTTCTACCCATAACATTCCTTCGGGACCATAATTACCATATACATAAAGCATTGATGGACTATAAAGATCATAATCTTCATCAACCACAACATCATAACTAACCTCTTTCCATTCACCTGCCACTGCAACAGGTATATAATTTAACCAATCTTGATTACTTGGTTCTAACCAAGTGGCTTCTTGACCTGCAGGTGCTGGGTGATGTACATCTACCGACGATCCCCAAGTCATAGTTCGTGTATTTGCACCTATATCATCAACAGAATAATGAAGTAATCCAACCTGTGCACCTTTACCTACCGTGTCTGATTTTTGTCTCCACGAAATTCTAATTTTATCTCCAACTTGAAAACCCTGGGCGAGATGCGTATGTGGTAAAGTTTGTGAAAGCCACATTGGTCGATGTATTAAACTATCTACTCCACCAGTATTTGACATATTCCCGCCAATTCCGTCCCAAGAAGGATAATCTCCAGTATAAGTTTCATGATTTGGAGAAGTAAATATAGAATTTTGGTCAATAAACTTCATACAAGTTTCGCCATCTCGACCTTCATTTTGAACAAATTTAGCGTGATGTCCTACCCATCCTGTATGCCAATTTATTCCCCAGTTTAACCCTGAATTAAAATTATAAAACCCATTACTCCAATCATCAGGCCAAACTGCATCAGTTCGTAAAGATGGATCTGGATAATTCCATATAAAATCAACAATATTGTTATTTGCAGTCCAAATAAATGTTGCTGATGATTCTTCATTACCAATACCATCTGCTACTGGCCATATCCATTCTGATTTTTCTAAAACTGGTGGTACACCTTCATTTATTTCTGGGTTTCCCTTATTTCTAATGGCCCCCGTTTCAGCAAGTTTCCAACTTCCTGGTAATTGAACAGTTTGAAGTGTGTTTGTTTCAGTATCCATATAATGGTCAACATCTGGATCTCCAGTTTTATATATCGCACCTTTATACTCTACTTTTGAGATAAATCCATACCCTGATTCTATATCAACTTCATCGTTTGTTCCTACTTTTTTATTGGCAGTTACTTTTAATTTATCTCCAGGTTGAAAATTATCAACTGTCCATACCATATCAACTTCTGGTTGAACATCCTCATCAACAAATGTAAGTTTTAAATCCTCTACCCACAATATTCCTTCAGGACCCCCTTGACCATAAACACGAAGCAAACAATGCACCATTTTATCATTATGAACACCAAAATGGATTGTTTTTTCCAAATCCCACTTTGGATCTACTTTAAAAGTATATTCTACCTTTTCCCATACACCGGCTTCCGCAACACCAATTCGTCTATTACTCTTAGTTTCACCTGTACCATCTGTAGTATATTTTGACCAAAAACTACTATTATTATACTCGTATTCACGCTTTTCAGCATCAGATAGTCCTGTGGGAGCATCTTGACTTATGGTGCTTGTTGGATCATATAAATCTTCCCAATCATTTCTCCACCATCTTAAAGAAACACGGGCTCCTTTACCAACAACTTCTGATTTCTGCCACCATGAAACTTTAATTCTATCACCAGGCTGTATTCCTTGGGCTGCTAAAGATACTGGAAACCACTGATCTATGAACATTAATCGTCCTTGTAACGACCCCCCTGCGGCATGCGGGTATCTGTCACTATGAGAAGTTCCATTCCACCCGTATCCATCTTTTGTACCATAAGCATGTTCTTCGGTACGATCTGGCCTTCTATCACCAATAGTTCCATCCGCATTAGTATTAAACATTTTACCATTATAATCTTGATGATTTGGATTTTGAAACATTGAATTTTGGTCTATAAATTTCATGGTATTTCCACCACTTCGACCTTCTCGTGTCCATTTTGCATGGTATCCTATCCAACCTGTTCTCCAATATGGATATTCAGCTCCTGTTCCACCTGCTGAACCCCAATTAAATGATGAATATCCAGGACTCCATCCTACTGGATATATTGCATCTACACCTAAAGATGGATCTGGATATTGCCAAATTATAGGTCTAATATCTATGGCTGGATACCACTCCCACGTTAGACCATAGTTTTTCTCGGTTGTTCCTTCATTCCATATCCATTTGCATGGAATGCCGGATTCTTCTCCAGCCAATTCTGGATGGTTCCCAGTACCCCATTTTGACCCATGGTAATTCACTCCACCCAAGTCTTTCCAATTCATATCACTTGAACCATCTTCATTAATTCTGTTTACAACAGTTCCATCACCAGTTTTAGGAGCATCTAATTCCACAATTTTCCAAAGTCCAGAATCTTCTAAATCTACAATATCACCGGTCTCTGGGTCAACACCTTTACCACTTAATGTATCACCAGTTCTATAGGTTGCACCTAAATAATCTATTTTAGCTGCAAAAGCGGCGGGCCCTTTATTGTTCCGTGTATGCAATACCAATCTATCAGTTAAACTAAAATCATTTACATGATATCTTCTGGGGGTTCTCCAATCGCTAAACTTTGAGGATTGAATAGGTGTTATAGTTTCATCTGCAGATACCTTAAACAATTGGAATGTATTATCACATTGAATTAATATAGTTAATCTACCGTCCATGGACGAACCATCTCCATGATATTGACTTCTAGTATAATGAAACTTTCCTTCTTCTCCGTCTGTACCACCATCTTCTTTTATACGAACTTGCATACCATTTTGATTAGATAATGTTAATTCATCAATTTCTCTTACTTCTTCTGGTACTTCATATTTTCCAACAAAGTGTGGACTATGTATTAAATTACTACCATCATACGAACCAGACAACCAATATAAATGATATTCTTCCTTTGTCATTAATGTTATATTTAATTCATTAGAATCAGTTGAAGTAGAACCATGAAATGGACTTTGATGAAATTCTGTTTCATAACCACCTTCTCTAATACTAGAATTATCTGCATTTTCTACTGGAATATTATCTATAACAGTTCTCTCTGTAGACATATCATGTTGTTCATCAATAACTACTGCATTTTTAATAGTTATTTTACCACTTCCTCTACCCCCACCATTCGAGCTCACATCAGGTGCCATTTCCTCAACAAACACATCACCATCAGAAAGTGTAGCCTTTACTATATTATCACCTTCAAATGTAATATGTCCAGTAACAGGAACATCAGTTTCCTCAGTTATCGGGTGTATCATATAAGGTGTTGGAAGTGATACTCCTGATCCTGGTTCTAATTGAATATCAGTAAAATATCTATAACCATTAGTATTTCCAGTTTCATCTTGTGGAATGGGGTTGTTACCATTATTATACCCAAGTATCCAATATATTGTATCTTCGTCCGCTGTAAATCTTTCATATAATCGTTTCCAAGTATTACCATCAACTACCTTTTCTTCAAGTGGTATACCTTGAGTTGGATAATTTAAAATATTTGTTATTGCATCTGCCTTTTTTATAAAGAAAATACCTTGGTCTGTTAAACTATCCCAATCATCTGTCCACATAACCCAACAACTTAAAACATAAGTTTCACCTGGAATAAGATTTTCTATTCTCATTCTATATTGATTACTTGGTGAACCATCTACTGAGGTCATTCGTAAACAATATTTACTATGACCTGGATTTGGGAATTCAATTATTTCATTTACTGGATACGCAGTTGGATCTACTATTTGAATAGCGTGTTCTCCATCTTTAAAATGGCCATTAACAACAAGATTTTCACTTATAGGAAGTTGTTCCGTTTCAATAATAGGAGCGTATCTTGATAATTGTTCTGGTATGTCATCCCAACCAATAATAAAGGCATCTCTTACAATAAGAGTTCCACCTACCATTAATTCATTTAATGTAATATCAGTCTGTCCTTCAGAAACATTTATTTTTGCATTTTTTTGAGTAACATCAGTAAATGTTATATAAGATTCACCACTAATATCAGAATAAGATAAACAGGTGTATCCCAATAATCTGAATTGCTCGTGGTAAGCTGGATCGTCTATTGCTGGATTTGGTCGAAGTCTTAGTTCTGTTCGAGATGGGGATACCTTTTGAATCCAATATTTGTTATCTGCAACCTTTAGTTCTATTTCATTTCCATAATCATCAAGTAAAGGAACTAATCCCCCATTGCTTGCTGTGGCATCATGATAACTTGCGAGTATCCTACCATCTGTATCTATCATCCACTCACCAGTATAAATACTTTTATCTGATTTTTTAACTAAAACAGCATTAGTAGAACCACCAATCTCTCTTAAAAAATTAAATACAACCTTATAAGTTCCACGATTATAACCAAGATCTCTAACATATTGACCTACGTCTAAATTTTCTGGTAACGGATATCTAATTTCACCAGAAGCTATATAATCATCTTCAACCGTATAAAGAACGTATTCAATTAAATCTGATTCAAGATTACCAAATGGGGCTACAGGATCACCTTCATCTAAACCATCTATTTCCATTAGAGGCAAATCTTTTGCCTTTAATCTTGATAATTTTCCAGTTATTGGATCGGTTACTAAAAATTTTTTCTTTGGCATTAGAGTTCCGTAAATTCTCTATCTATTATTTTATTAATTTCTTCCTCATCATCCTCATACATAAAGTATCCGAGTTCCCAAGTGAGAGTATGGTTTGATGTATGACTTGTTCCATCCGTTCCTTGTCCAGAAATAATTTTTTCAAATAAAATAATATTTCCATTATTATCACGCAAAATACCATCATCTGTATTTCCAGATTCAATATTTTCTTGTATGAGTTTTAAGTACTTAGCCTCATCTTCTCGAATCATGTTTTGATAAAACTCAAGATTTTGAAGAGCTGTTTCTGTATATGGCATTTTTTATCTCACTACTTTAAAGGAATGTTTTTCATCAAAATATTGAACGGTTTCATCCGCAGTTCCACTACCACTTACTACTTTGTAGTTTATTCTATAAAATCTTTCGGCCTGTAATCCATTCATCCACAAATTGAAATAATTTCCTGTTGAATCACAGCTTACAATTGAACCACTTCCAAATGGTACAATAACATCTTCTGTATATGCATCTTTAATTTGATAATAAGTACTTCCGCTTGGTAGATATTTTGCTGTTGTATATCCTGTACTATATCCAGTAGAAGAAAATGTTTTTTCAGGATATCTTGTTCTACCAACTACTCTAAATTTTACCTTTGAAGTTTCTTTATATTCTGGACGAAATCCTCTCATATAAAGAACCATATCCTCAACCTCAGTATTAGAAAGTGCTGATAATGAACCTGTTGCCCATTTGGAATCATCCCAAACTACTTCCAATTTTGGTTGATAAACTGTATGAGTATCTCTACCAAAAAATATAAAGTTTCCATATCTTGTAACATTACCTTCTTCTACATTTGTATCACTGTTCCCAAGACTTCCACTTCTTTTTATCATAAATCCTTCATTTGGAACTATACTTTCTAACCATTTATTTACAATATCAGTTACGTCCATTCTCAAATCTGATGGTTCATGTGTAAAAGATTGTGATGCTTCATATCCACTCCCACTAAACCAAGTTCCACCACCTCCAGATAATACTGATGTCGTATCCGTTCCACCTTCTAATGCTTTTGTTGCATCTCCATCAAATGTAAATAACACCGAAGATGATGCTGCAGTTAAATTGGACGAAGTTCCTGTGGAACTTCCAGATAAAATTAAATAAGTCCAATTAGAAGAATCACTTCCAGATAAGCTCGCGGAAATAGGTAATCCATGTAAAGAACTACTAGCATTAATTGTATTTCGCAAATTATTAATAGAACTGCCAGTTGTTGAACCTGATGTTACAAATATTTCTGTTGAACTATTATCAAATACAGATGTTGAACCACTTACAAATACAAAATCAACTCCGCCAATAGTAACTTCTTGATTGTCAAAATCTCCATTTGATATTGTTAAAGTTCCACTTGCAAAAGTATTTCCTTGTAATGTAGAATA
>Ga0208524_1000748_pt1 | contig 16358 bp, 19 predicted proteins | sample ETNtaG_28_FD_185779 | JGI IMG/M metagenome (GOLD analysis project Ga0208524, IMG submission 185779) | Marine microbial and viral communities from oxygen minimum zone, Eastern Pacific Ocean - ETNP201406SV61 (SPAdes) (version 2) | ecosystem: Environmental > Aquatic > Marine > Oceanic ... | reverse complement strand
ACTTTGTACAGACCACCTTTCTTAGTAATTACTTCATGATACAAGCCGTTTGATGAACAATCTTCCGCTCCTATATTAATTGCAAGCTCCAAAATATCATCGTCTGAAATTTTATCTCTATCAATTCTAATCACGCCAACTTGTTTAAATTGATGTGAAGCTACGCCTGACTCTCCAAGATTTCCTCCAAACCTTTGAAAAATTGCTCTGACATTTGATGCGGTTCTATTTTTATTATCAGTTAAGGTTTCTACAATAATTGCAACTTTTTCAGGTCCAAAGCCCTCGTACAATAGATTGTTATAGTTTAAATCTTTGTTTTTTTCAGATCTACTGACTGCTCTTTCAATATTGATTTTTGGCATGTTAGCAACTTTTGCTGCTTGTATAGCTGATCTTAATCTTGGATTCATGTCTGGATCTTTTGATCCTGATTTAGCTGCCACAATAATCTCTTTAGAAAGTTTTGAAAAGATTTTAGAACGTTGTTTATCCACACGACCCTTTTTATGTTTAACGCCAGCCCAATGTGAATGACCTGCCATTATTTATATTGTGTTTTCTAGTTGGCCACCAAAAACGATTGGCGTAATTTCATTAGCTAAACCAGTTTTATCGTCAGCAACAACCATCGCGCCTGAAATTGTAGCTTCACCAAGTGCTGGAAAATGTTTAATTGCTGAAGGGTCTTTAAAAAATTTTTTTAAGGAATTATCCCTGTTCATTCCAATAACTGAATTATAATCTCCACACATACCTACATCTGTTTGGTAAGCTGTACCCTTCTCCATTATTCTGTGATCTGACGTAGGAACATGCGTATGGGTCCCAACTACCAACGTGGCTTTACCATCAAATAGATAACCCATGGCCATTTTTTCACTTGTTATTTCACCATGTAAATCGACAACTATAAAATCTGCATTTTTTTTTAACTGAACTTTTTGAATAAATTTTTGCGCTGCCTGAAAAACATCATCACATTTTTTCATATAAATATTTCCCATTAAATTTATCACAGCAACTTTTTTATTATTTTTTGAATTAAAAATTCCAAATCCATTGCCTGGAGATTCTTTGACAAGATTTTCTGGTCTTAATAATCTTTTTTCTGTAGAGATAAAATCCATTGCCTCCATCTGATCCCAAACATGATTTCCTGTTGTGATTACATCAACTCCAGCTTCAAAGAATTGTTCAACATTTTTTTTTGTTATACCCACTCCTGGATCAGCAGCATTTTCACCATTTACTACAACAAAGTCTAATTTTTTTTTTTTAATTAGATCAGGTAAATTTTCGGTCAAAGCCTTTCTTCCTGAAGGCCCCACGATATCGCCAAGTAACAAAATATTCATAAGTTGTTATTTTGAGCTTATAATACCTTGTTCAGTGAAAATATAGTCTAATTTAAAATCATGTTTATTGATCGGTATTTCCCGACATTTTTGAAATGAATAAGCAATTCCCACTGAAATCATATTTTTTTTGTGTTTTTTTATTTTTTTCAAACTTCTATCATAATACCCTTTGCCATAACCTATGCGATTTAATTTTTCATCAAATGCCACAAGAGGAACTAAAACAAGATCAGGAATAATTTCAATTCTTGTATTTTTTGGCTCTAGAATTCCAAAATTATTTACATAAAGCGGTTCTCCATAAATCCATAATTTAAATGACATGTTGTTTGAAGATTCAATAACAGGCAAAACGATTTTAATTTTTTTCTTTGCCACATTTTCCAAAAACTCTACAATATTGACCTCATAATCTGAAGGAAAATAACCTCCAATAACCATTTTTTTTTTATTAAAATGTTTCCTGATCAACCCAAAAATTAAATTAAAATTAAATTTTTTTGCAGTTAAATATTTTTTTCTTCTTTTTGAAAGAAATTTCTTTCTTAAAAGAAATTTATTAAATTTCATTTATTGTATGTTTTTTTCTAACTCAGGATTGGTGCTTTCAATAAATTTTTCTATTGATTTTGTTGTTTTTTCTAAAGTCTCCTCATATGAAATCTTGTTCTTTTCTGCCATTGCTTTAAATTCATCAAGTTCATTTTTTAATTTTCCAATCTCCAATTCTTTTTCATCTTTGTAGTTAATGGCCAAAGATCTTAGTTCTTTAAATTTATCAGATAGTTTTTGAAAATCACTTTTAGTACTTTTTACTTTTTTTAATAAATCAAAATAATCGTCTATTATTTTAATTGTCGTTATCAAAAGAAGTTTATTTTCTCCTATATTACCAAGATTTTTTTTAAGTTCAGCGTACTTTGTGTCTAAATGGCTTGCTAAATCTTTAAGGTTTTCTTCTTGTCCTTCGTCACAAGAAAGCAAATAATCCTTATTATTAAATTTAATATTTACGTTTGCCATTTGTCAATCTCATCAATAAGAATTTCTGTTTCTTGATTAAGTTCATCAATTTTTTGATTAAGGTCGTTTTGTTTGTCAAATTTGCAACCAATATCTTCTTTAATTTTTTCAAGCTCCGACTTTAATTTCGTGTGTTGTTGTGCCAATTGTTCAAAGTTCTTCTGCGATTCTTCTTTTTCCCTTAATAATTGATTCTTTTCTAAATTCAGAGAACTTATATCTTTGTTCATCTTTAGGACCTTGTTAGTCATCGAATTCAATTCATTTAGAACGTTATCTAACTTTTTTTCTTTTTCTTCATAATTTATCATTTGATTTGCACCAAAATCATATTATTGATTTGAAACGTTCAAGTCTATATAGGTTTTATAGTGAGTCCAGTCTTCAAAGATTTAACAAACGCGGTGAGATTTCTATCTATTGATGCTATCCAAAAAGCTAATTCTGGTCATCCAGGTTTGCCAATGGGAATGGCAGATGTTGCGACAGTTTTATTTCAATACTACCTAAGGTTTAATCCAAAAAATCCTAGTTGGATTAACAGAGATAGATTTATCCTTTCAGCCGGACATGGTTCTATGCTTTTATATTCACTTCTTTATCTAACTGGTTACAAGAGCATCTCAATAGAAGATATAAAAAATTTCAGACAATTAAATTCTATATGTGCTGGTCATCCAGAATATAAAAAAAATTCAGGAATAGAAACTACCACTGGACCACTGGGCCAAGGTTTGTCAAACGCTGTTGGTATAGCTATTGCAGAAGAGATAATGAAAAAACGATTTGGTTCCAATTTAATTAATCATAAAACATATGTCATTGCTAGCGATGGCGATTTTATGGAAGGCATTAGTCATGAATCAATGAGTTTGGCTGGACATTTAAAACTAAAAAATTTAATTGTATTTTTTGATAACAACAAAATATCTATAGACGGCTCAACAAATTTAACAGTATCTGATAATTATAAGAAAAGATTTGAAAGCTATGGATGGTTTTTCCAAGAAGTAAATGGACACAATGAAAAAGAAATAACGAAAGCCATTAAAAAAACATTAAAATCAAAAAAACCAAACCTGATCTCATGTAAGACCATTATTGGATACGGCTCTCCCAATAAATCTGGCAAAGCATCCTCTCATGGTTCTCCGCTTGGAGATGAAGAAATTATGCTAGTTAGAAGAAAACTGAAATGGAAATATGACCCTTTTGAAATTCCGAAAGAAATACTTTATAAATGGCGAAAAATTGGAGAAAAAGGAATTTTGCAGGAAAAAAAATGGAATGCTATTTACAATAAAAAAAATAATAAATTTAAAGACGAATTTTCTAGAACAATAAATGGAAAATTACCAAAAAATTTTGATGAAATTATTAAAGAAGAAAAAAGAAGATTTTTTGATATAAAACAGAATATTGCTTCAAGACAATCTTCTGCTTCAGTTATAGAAACTATTACAAAAAATTTGCCAGAATTAATTGGAGGTTCAGCAGATTTAAGTGGTTCGAACAATACAAAAACTAAATATTCTAATATTATCAAGCCTACAAATTTTAAAGGAAATTACATCCATTATGGTGTCCGAGAACATGCTATGGCTGGAATCATGAATGGCATGGCTCTGCACGGAGGCATAATTCCATACGGTGGAACTTTTCTAATTTTTTTAGATTATTGCAAACCAGCGTTAAGACTATCAGCGTTTATGGGTTTAAAAGTTATTTATATATTTTCTCACGATTCTATTGGACTAGGTGAAGATGGACCAACGCATCAGCCAATTGAACATTTGGCTAATTTAAGAGCAATGCCAAATTTAAATGTCTTTAGACCTGCAGACACAATTGAAACACTTGAATGTTGGGAAATTGCCTTAAAAAGTAGTACTAATCCCAGCGTGATAGCTTTAACAAGACAGAAAATTCCGTTTATTTCAGAAACATTAGAAACAAAAAATATGAGTAGTCTTGGTGCTTATGAAATAAAAAAGACAAATTCCAATTCTCATTCTCAAGTAACTTTGATTGCCTCTGGTTCAGAGGTTCAAATTGCTATTGATGCTCAAAAAGAACTTCAAAACGGAAATATCAGTACAAAAGTAGTTTCGATGCCATGCCAAGAATTATTTGACAAACAATCGAAAGAGTATAAAGAAAAAATTATTGAAAAAAATTCTATAAAAATTTCAATAGAAGCTGGTAGTATTTTTGGTTGGGAGAAATATGTTGGGTCTGAAGGAATATCTTTAGGAATTAGATCTTTTGGAAAAAGTGCTCCATTAAAAAAACTATACGAAAATTTCGGTCTAACTAGCAATAATGTCACTAGAATAGCAAAGAAAATGTTGGAACAATAATTATGACTTTAAAAGTTGGAATCAATGGCTTTGGCAGAATTGGAAGAATGACATTAAGATCGGTTATTGAAAATAATAGAAAAGATTTAGAAATAGTTGCTATTAATAATAGGGGCAACGCAGAAATTAGTAGTTTTCTTTTAAAATACGATACTATACATGGAAAATTAAATAACAAAATAAGTCATTCTGATAAATCAATTATAATTGACGAAAAAAAAATAGACATGACTCATGAAACAGATATTTCAAAAATAGATTGGAAAAAAAATAAAGTTGATGTTGTCCTCGAGTGCACTGGAAAGTTTAACACAAATGAAAAATCAAAACAACATATTAATTCTGGTGCAAAAAAAGTTATTGTTTCTGCTCCCTGTAAAGGTGCCATAAATATTGTTTATGGAGTAAATGAAAAAATTTTGAAATCCAGTGATCAAGTAATATCGGCGGCATCCTGCACTACAAATTGCTTGGCCCCGATGGCTAAGGTATTAGATGATAATTTTGGAATTGAAAGAGGTTTTATGACAACAATACATTCTTATACCAACGATCAAAGATTATTAGATAATTCACATAAGGACTTAAGAAGAGCCAGAAGCGCCCCCAATTCTATGATACCTACAACAACAGGAACTACAAAATCTCTTGGTAATGTTATACCAAAGCTAAAAGGTAAAGTTGAAGGAGTTTCTATCCGAGTACCAACGTCTAATGTTTCGTTAGTAGAATTTGTTTTTTCCTCAAATAATAGTTTATCTGTTGAAAAAATAAATAATTCATTTTTAAAAACTTCAAAGTCAGAATTAAAAAATATTTTGAGCACAAATAACGATCAACTTGTTTCTTCAGATTTTAATCATAATCCTCACTCGGCTATAGTTGATCTTTCTTTGACAAAAGTTATTGATAGCAAAATGGCAAAGGTATCTGCTTGGTATGATAACGAATGGGGTTTTGCAAATAGAATGTGCGACCTAGCAGTTTACTCTGGAAAACTAAAGTAGAAAATGAGCAAACTAAAGGCTCTTGATGAAAACTTTAATTTAACTGACAAACGAGTTCTCTTGCGCGTTGATTTAAATGTACCTATAACAAATGGCAAAGTTACTGACAAATCTAAAATAAATAAAATCGTACCGGTAATAAAAGAATTTATAAGAAGAAAAACTAAAATAATTCTTATTTCACACCTTGGTAGACCAGAAGGAAAAATTGATCAAAAACTATCTTTAAAGGTTATAGCTCCTATTTTAGAAACTTCGTTAAATTCTAAAGTTCACTTTTTTGATGAAAGCTATGGTTCGTCAGCGATAGAAAAAAGTAAGAAAATTAACTCCGGAGAAGTATTATTACTTGAAAACATTAGATTTAATAAAGGAGAAGAACTGAATGAGGTATCTTTAGCAAAGGAACTTTCTAAAATCGGTGATATTTACATAAATGAAGCCTTTTCTTGCTCACATAGAGCTCATGTATCTGTCTGTGAAATAACAAAACATATCGATTCATATGCAGGTAAACTCCTAACTGAAGAAGTTAATGTAATAAAAATGCTGACAAGTAATGCAAAAAAACCTGTTACTTGTATTGTTGGAGGGGCAAAAATTTCTACCAAAATCAGAATTATTAATAATCTTATAAAAAAAATAAAAAATATTATCATTGTAGGAGCGATGGCAAATAACTTCATAAAATATAAAGGATATAATATCGGAAAATCTCTATTTGAAAAAAATCAAGAAAAACTGCTAAAGGACATATTAAAACAATGTGATATAAATAGCTGTAATCTTATTTTACCCGAGGACGTTATTGTTTCAAAAGATTATAACTCTAAAGGACAGTTAAAAAGTCTGAATAAAATTGATGAAAATGACTTAATCTTAGATATTGGTAATAAAACCATAGAAAATATTCTTAAAAAAATTGATGAATCAAAAACAGTTTTGTGGAATGGGCCAGCAGGCTATTTTGAAATTGAAGAATTTTCATTGGGAAGTAATAAAATTGCTAATAAAATAGTTGAAAATACTAAAAAAAAAATTCTCACATCAATTGCTGGTGGTGGTGATACTATTGCAGCTATAAATAAGTTTGGTTGTTCTAATGGATTCACTTATATATCAACCGCGGGTGGAGCTTTTTTGGAATTTCTTGAAGGAAAAAAATTACCTGGTATAAACGCTTTAGAAATAAATGAGTGAAATAGAAAATATTGCAAAACAAATGATAGCAAAGGGAAGAGGTATATTAGCTGCCGATGAAAGCACTGGAACTATGACAAAAAGATTATCCAGTGTAAATATTGAATCAACATCAAAAAATAGACTAAAATTTAGAGAAGCGTTATTTTCCGCAGAAGGCACAAAAAAATACATTGGAGGAGTAATACTTTATGACGAAACTATAAAACAAAAAACATCTTCTGGAAAAACTATACCTGAGTTAATTAGAAGTTTTGGATCAATTCCAGGAATAAAAGTGGATACTGGAGCAAAAAAATTAGCTGGATCTCCCGAGGAAAAGATCACTGAAGGATTAGATGGACTTAGAGAGAGGCTAGCAGAATATTATAAATTAGGAGCAAGATTTGCAAAGTGGAGAGCAGTATACAATATTTCTGAAGAGTATCCATCCAAGTTAGCTATTAAGTCAAACTCGCACGCGCTCGCAAGATATGCGGCCCTAATTCAAGAAGCGAAAATGGTTCCCATTGTTGAACCGGAAGTATTAATGGATGGCGAACATAACATAATGAAATGTTATGAAGTAACCGACAGAGTTTTGAAAGAATGTTATAAAGAGTTAAAATTGCATAACGTAAATCTTAAAGGAACAATACTAAAACCCAATATGATTCTGCCAGGAAATAAATCAAAAGATAAAAACAATGCTTTAGAAATTGCTAAAATGACACTCGAATGTTTAAAAGAGAATGTGCCTAATGAAGTTCCTGGAATAGCTTTTTTATCAGGAGGACAAACAGAAATTGAAGCCACACAAAATTTAAATGAAATAAATAAAATTAATGACACAAATTTTTTATTGAGTTTTTCTTATGGGAGAGCCCTACAACAAAGTGCTCTTAAGAACTGGGCAAAAAATATTCGTGATATAAATAACACCCAAAAAATCTTTAATCATAGATCCAAAATGAACGGACTTTCCACTTCAGCTAAGTGGAGTATGGACTTAGAAAAACAATTAACCGTCTAACAAAAATTGAAAAGATATATTTATCTAATATCACCTCAAAAGATAAAAGGAGTTGAGTTTTATAGAGAGCTTAACAATGTGCTAGGAACTAAAAAAGTAAAATACTTCCAACTAAGACTGAAAAAAATATCTAACTCAAATTTATTAATAATATCTAAGAAAATTAAAAAAATAGCTGTAAAAAACAATGTAAAGTTTCTTATTAACGATAAACCACTTATAGCAAAAAAGGCTGGTGCGGATGGCTGTCACATTGGTCAAAAAGATATGGATTATATTTGGAGTAGGAAAATATTGGGAAAAAATAAGATCATTGGAGTAACATGTCATAACTCAAAAAAATTGGCTCTGAAGGCAAAAAAGCAAGGTGCAAATTATATTGCTTTTGGATCATTTTTTAAATCTTCAACAAAAAAAACAGTTTTTAAAGCCAATGTAAAAATATTGCGTTGGGCCAAAAAAAAAATTAATATGCCGACCGTTGCAATAGGTGGAATTAACAATTCTAATTATAAAAAAATTTTATCAAACGGAGCAAATTTTATTGCTTGCTCTAATTATATTTGGAATAACAAAAAATTAGATCCTATTTCAGCAATAAGTGAATTTAAGTAAAGAAAAATGAAAATATTGGGAAATGAAATTAAACCAGGAATGATTATTGAACATAATAATGATCTATGGGCAGTGTTGAAAACTCAACATGTCAAGCCGGGAAAGGGTGGAGCTTTTAATCAAGTTGAACTAAAAAGCGTAAAGAAGGGAATAAAACTAAATGAAAGATTCAGATCTAGTGATTCTGTTGAGAGAGCTATTTTAGATGAAAAAAAATTTAATTTTTTGTATGAAGACCAACAAAAATGTCACTTTATGGACCAAACAAATTTTGAACAAATCGAAATCGATAAATCTGTTTTAGGGAAAAAAAATAAACTAATGAAAGAAAATATGGAAGTGACTATTCAATTTTATGAAGATCAAGCTCTGTCTGTTGATTTACCATCTCATGTAGAATTAAAAATAGACGTCACCGATGCAGCAATAAAAGGACAAACTGCATCTTCATCATATAAACCCGCAACCTTGGAAAATGGAATTAAAATTACAGTTCCGCCGTTTATTAATTCCGGTGATAAAATTATTTTGGATACCAGAACGCTCGAATATATTAAAAAGGTTAAATAAATGAAACTTAATTCACCTAATATAAATGTTCTTATTAAAACTTGTAGAAAAGCAGCCAAGCCCTTGATTAGAGATTTTGGCGAAATAGAAAAACTTCAAGTTTCTCTAAAAGGTCCTGGAGACTTTGTGACAGCTTCGGATAAAAAAGTTGAAAAAATTTTAATTGATGAATTGCAAAAAGCTAGACCCAATTATTCAATTCTAAGTGAGGAGATTGGATTAATAAAAAATGACGAAGAATTTAAATGGATTATTGACCCCATAGACGGAACATCAAATTTTCTTCATGGAATACCTCATTTTGGAATATCGATAGGCTTAGAGCATAATAAAGAAATAATTTGTGGAATAATTTACGATCCAATAAAAGATGAAATGTTTCTAAGCGAAAAAGGTAATGGATCATATTTAAACAATCAGCGTTTGCGAGTTTCGTCAAGATCAAAATTAAAAGATTGTTTAATTATTACTGGTGGACCTGCTTTTAGATCAAAAGACAAGGACAGACAACTCTCATTAAGTGAGTATTATAAATTTTCATCAAAAGTCATGACTCCTATTAGAAAAATGGGAAGTGCTTCACTAGATATGGCTTATGTTGCAGCAGGAAGATGTGATGGTTTCTGGCAAAGAAATTTAAGTTATTGGGATATTGCCGCAGGTATAATTCTTGTCAAAGAGGCTGGTGGATTCGTTACTGATTTTAAAGGAAGCGACAAATACCTTGAAAATAAAACTATTTTGGCAAGTAATTCAAATATTAATGAGGAAATGATTAAAATCTTGAACTAGTTAGTTTTTTATTGTTAATTTTTTTTTTTTGTTATATTAAACTATTCCTATATGAAAAAAAAAATACATCCGGATTATCATAAAATAAAAGTTATCATGACTGACGGAACCGATTTTGAAACAAAGTCAACTTGGGGCAAGGAAGGAGATACCCTAAAACTTGATATTGATTCAAAATCTCATTCGGCTTGGACGGGTGGAGATCAAAAAGTGTTAGATAAAGGCAGGGTAAGCAAGTTTTATAAAAAATTCACTAACTTTAGATCAATAAGCAAGAAATAATGGACAATAAACCTTTTATGCCAAAGGCGACTGCTGTGTGGTTAGTCGAAAACACCAAGATAAGTTTTAAGCAAATAGCTGATTTTTGTGACCTTCACGAACTTGAGGTAAAAGGTATAGCTGATGGAGATGTGGCTAAAGGAATAAAAGCTTACAATCCAATTCTGGCGGGACAATTAACAAGAGAAGAAATTGAAGCTTGTTCTAAAGACTATAATAGATCTCTTGTTTTAAATAAAAAAGACTTAGATATAAAGTCCCAAAAACAAAAAAAAGGACAAAAATATATTCCATTATCTAAGAGACAGGATAGACCTAATGCTACACTTTGGTTAATAAAAAACTATCCCGATTTATCTGATGGGCAAATAGGGAAGCTTGTTGGCAGCACAAAAAACACAGTGCATTTAATAAAAAACAATAAATATTGGAATTCTTCCAATTTGGAACCAAAGGATCCCGTGGTCTCTAATCTGTGTACTCAAGTTGATATAAAAAAAGCAACGGACAAAGCTAGTCGAAGGATTAATAGAATGAAAAAAGAAACAAACAACAAAAATATAACAATCAAAGATTGACTATAAAAAACCCATGAAAACCCGTATACAACATTATTCTAATTCCATCTGGACAATTTTTTTTATTAATGTTAGTTAGTGCATCTTTAATTAGGAGGTAGTTATTAAAATAGAAGTTAGAGATAATAATGTTGAACTGGCACTAAGAATTCTGAAGAGAAAACTTCAAAGGGAGGGGTTTTTTAAAATTCTTAAAACAAAAAGCAATTATGAAAAACCTTCTGAAAAAAGAAAAAGAGAAAAATCAGAAAATATACGAAGGTCAAAAAAGATCCAGAGAATGCGGAATAATATCTAATTTAGTTTTTTTAATAAAATAGGTATATAATTGAACTTTATCGCGGGGTGGAGCAGTCTGGTAGCTCGTCAGGCTCATAACCTGAAGGTCGTAGGTTCAAATCCTACCCCCGCAACCAATCGTACCAACACTTTATTAATTTAAGCTACCAACAAAAGTTTTTTGAGTACACTGTGAACACGCTCAAAGGAATTTTGTCTCAGGTTTCCTCTTTTTGACTACGACAAAATATTTTTTTCTTTTACTTCCTTTGACAAGATTTAAACACAATCTCACCTTATATAAACGCGCAATGGAACCTATTGATACTTCAGATAATATCCTTCATTCTTATTCTCCTGGCGATGAATACGATTTTATTGAAATTTTTTAATGCGAACTTATTTTTATATTTTTTTATTCTTCTTTTGGACATTCCTATTTAGCGGAACTGTAAATTTCTTTTTATGGTAAATCTCGAAGAAGAAGACGTTTTAGACACAGTCTGGTTTCAAAAGCAAATGCTAAGGAAAAAATATCAGGATAAAAAACAAGACCGATTTAATTTAAAATTATTAAAATTTTTCAGACTACACAAATTTATATCCATATTACGCAAACAACTTAATTCCCATTCTGGCAGCTACAAATAGTACGAGTCCAGCTGTAACCAAAACTAATATACGAGCATTAAATATTTTTAAATTTAAAAAATTTCCTAATTGTCCACCAACAAGAACTGCTAACAGAAGAAACCAATAATTTGGTATTTCGTTTAGAACAGCATTTTTTGTTAATTGTCCTATAATTCCTGATAAGGAATTAATTAATATAAATAATGATGCTGTTGTAACTATGTGTTTGGGTCTACCTGTTTTTATTAAAAAAAGTATAGGACTTAAAAAGATTCCTCCTCCAATTCCAACAATGCCTGAAATGAATCCTAATGCTCCTCCGATTAAAATTGAAATTATTATTGGAACTTTTCTATAGCTTTCTTTTTTGTCATCGTAAGATCTATAATTTAATAACAATAAGGCGCCAGCGACTATTAAAACCAAAAAAAGCAATATTTCAAACAATCTTTTTTCTATCGGTAAAGATCCTCCAATAAAAGCTAATGGCATAGACCCAACCAAATAGGGAATTAACAATTTTAAATTTAAGTTTCCTGCTTTTATATAGTTAAAGCAATTACCGGATACGACAATGATGTTGCAGGATAAAGCAATTACGGGGAAAACAAAGTAAGGTATATCCCATATTAAAAGAAGCGCTAAATAAGCTGATCCTCCACCAAAACCAACGCTTGAATATAATATTGCTGTTATGAAAAATAAAATTGATAATATAATCATGTTTAAATAATTTAGCTTTCTTATTCAAATCTCAATTTTTTAATTTGTTTATTATTTTTATCAAAATTGGAAATTTTAAAAAATTTTAAGTAACCTTTTTTTAATTTTTTCCATTCTTTATCAATTATTGCAAACCAGGCTGTATCTCTATTTTTTCCTTTAAATATAGACATTTGTCTAAAAACACCTTCAAATTTAAATCCTAATCTTTTTGCAGCATTTTTTGATGCGAAATTTAAATTATTACACTTCCACTCATATCTGCGATTACCTAAATCTTCAAAAGCATTTTTCATCATTAGGTACATTGTTTCTGTTCCTTCAACGGTATTTTGTAATATTGGAGAATAATTTATATGACCAACTTCTATTGATCCATGTTCTGGTGTAATTCTTAAATAACTTGCCATACCACAAAATTGTTCATATCTTTTCGAATAAATTGCATAAAAAAATGGATCTTTACCTAAACAAAAAGATCTAAGCCATTTTTTAAAACTTCCATAGGTTCTAAATGGCCCGTAAGGTAAATACATCCAAATTTTATTTTTCTTATCTCTTAGAAAATTAAGGTATAAATCTTTAGAATGTCTATTGATATCTATTGGTTCAAGAGCAACATAATTACCTCTCAAGGTTTTCTTTGAAGGTAATTTAGCCTTTTTAAAATTAACCTTATAACCCAACATTGCGCCACAACAAATCCAGAGCTAAGGTAGCTAGAAACTTTTTCATAAAAATTATCCTTTAATTAGCTCTAATTTTTTTTTTCCTAATCTTTCATTTCCTAATTGTTTAACTAGGTATGTCTCTCCCAGATTCATAGCCAATTGATTTTCACTGTCCATTAAAATCATATGCATAAAAAATACATTTCCAGGTTGGATAATGTATGGGTTTTCAGTGTAAAGCATTGGCCAATCCATCCAATTCGGAGCAAAAGTTGTTCCGAGTGAATAACCGCATGCATTCATTCTCGATCTTTTAAAACCTAATTTATCAACAGTTTCAGCGTGAGTATCAAATACATCTCCAACTTTATTTCCTGGTTTTAATTTTTTTTCACAATTTGACAAAGCTTCTAAACAAGCTTCATGCATTTTAAAGTGTTTCGGATTAACTTTACCTATAGGGATGGTTCTCATCATTGCTGAATGATAATGTTTAAATGTTCCAGCCCATTCAATTGTTAACTGATCAGGATTAGATAAAATTCTTTTTTCAGATTGATATCTGCAAAGGAGAGCATTGTGACCTGATCCAACTATAAATTCATTTGCTGGATAGTCTCCTCCACCTTCGAACACCACCTTTTGCATTTCTGCTAAAATTTTTGTTTCACTAACTCCTGGTTTTGCAATTTTGCAAACTTCATCCAATGCTTTATCCGCAAGCTCCGCAGCTTTTTTTACATAAACTATTTCTGCCGGTGATTTGACAGTCCTAAAATATGAAATTAATTCCGATTTGTCATGAAGAGTTGCAAAATTTTTTAGAGAATTATTTAGTTTAATTGCATTTCTTCCTGTTAATCCATAAGCTTCATACTCTACTCCTAGATTTGATTTTTCCAAACCAAGTTCCAATAAAATATTCTTTAGTTCGTTTGTTGGATTAGATTTATCTTTATCTATCCAAATTCGGATATCATCAATAATCGAAGTATTCTGAGCTTGTCTTAAATCGGGCGCTCTTGTTAAAAGTACTACATCTCCTTTTGTGGTTAATATTAAGCATTGAAAAAAAACAAAGCCCATTGTGTCATAGCCCGTAAGCCAATACATTGACTCTTGCCTAAATATTAATAAAGCATCTAATCCTTGTTTTTTTAATTCTTGAATAGTTTTAGATTTACGCTCGGTAAATTCTTCTTTTGTAAAATGAATAGCCATAAAATTATAAAATTATCGCTACTCCAGCAATATATTTATGAAAATAAACAATAATGGCAAAGACAATTAGGCCAATAATAACAACCGCGATATCTTTAGTTAAGGTATAATTTGTAGAGTTGTTGGTTGCTAAATTTTTTTTAGAAAAAATAATATCAACTAAAGCATACGTTCCAAAAGAAGCAAACAATAAGATGGATCGTAAATCCCCATTGGCCAATAGATGAACAAGAGACCAGATTATTATTCCAACGAGCATTGGATGTTTAATAAATCTTTTGATGTTTGTTTGCACATTTGCGGCAACTAATAAAATTATAGAAATTGGCATCAACACTAACGCTATTTGCCTGCTATAAGATAAGGGATTCCAGACAGAATAAAAATCTGCACGACTAAATCCATAGATGATGATTAATAATCCAGCTAAAGCAATTAATGAGAATAATCCTCTATATTTGTTCTCACCAAATCGGTTAATTATAATTTTTTTTAGTGGAGAAATTGGAACCAAATGAACACCAAAAAAAACAACAATACCTAATATGAGCACATTCATTATTCACCAACTACTTTTCATTTTTTTATAGTACCAAAAAATTTCTATGAAAACTATCTATGAGAATTTCTTATTAAAAAATCAATCTATTAGTCGCTTAACTCATTTTGGCTTTATCACTGGATTGATAAAACATTATAGACAAAGGAATATAAAAAACGATTGTGAGAAGAAAATAGTTCCACTCAACAATATTTTTTAACTGATCTGGATATTTAAAAAGAGGATTAACCCATGGAAATCCTATAATTATCAAAACAGTCATAAAGACGATAATTACGTAAAAAATTGGTAAATAAATATTATTTATTTGTATCTTTTTTTTATATTTTAATAATTTCAATATTTTAATTATGTAGGCATGATTAATATATATATTGGTTATATAAAATATTATCGCTAATCTCCTAGAAATTTCGTAAAATGACCCATCTCTTCCTAACACAAATATATATATGCAAAGAAAGAAATTTGCAGAAAGACCATAGATTTTTAATTTATTTTTTACATCCTTTGATAAGAAAAAGTTCGATATTTTGATATAAAAAAGGACAGAAATAAACATATAAAGAAAAAAACCCGATCTAAAAATCCCAATAGTTTTCTCTTGACGTCCTATTAGACTGACTGAAACCTTGCCATCTATAAATGGAAACGAATGAAGATCATAATGTAATACATGTATTTGAATACAAATAAGTAGTGTAATTACCGGTATTATAAAAAGTAAAATTGAACAAACCGAAATATATTTTCTCATCATTTATGGAGATAATATTTTCTTAGCGGTATAAAAAAAATTTAAAAAACAATACGTGGACATTTACATCGCTGATAAGCAAGTTTTTTTGCATCTTTAAATCCGCGCATATATGCCTCTGCACGACCTTTCGGTCTTTTAAAACCACGTTTTTTATATAATGCGGTCATCGATGTTAAAGTCGGAACTTTTCTTTTTACTTTCCTTTTTTTCATAATTTTTACTCTTTCGAGTTATAACTTAAAATGAGATTCTTTGCTATCCAAAAGGAATTTTTTGACAGTATCAATTGTTAACGATTGAAAGGATTTTCCAAACTTTAAAACCTTTTCAATAACCTTTTCAGGCATGGTTATTATATTGCATCCAATCTGTTTTGCTTGAACGAAATTATAGGGCTCCCTTGTGCTGGCCCATAAAATTTGAACATTATTATACTTTTTTGACAATTTTACACATTCTTTAAATATTGGAACAGGATCCTTGCCGACATCTGCCATTCGTCCAGCAAATATTGAAATGATAGACTTTGTGTTTTTGTTTAAATTTTTTATTATTTTTTTTGTTTGTTGAGCTGTATAAACGGCGGTTATGTTCAGCTTTACGTTTCTATGACTTAAATATCTTATTGCTTTACCGCTAAATTTTCCTTTAGAATTCGTAACTGGAACTTTAACATATACATTTTTTCCCCATTCTCTTATTTTTAATG
>Ga0208524_1000733_pt1 | contig 16499 bp, 16 predicted proteins | sample ETNtaG_28_FD_185779 | JGI IMG/M metagenome (GOLD analysis project Ga0208524, IMG submission 185779) | Marine microbial and viral communities from oxygen minimum zone, Eastern Pacific Ocean - ETNP201406SV61 (SPAdes) (version 2) | ecosystem: Environmental > Aquatic > Marine > Oceanic ... | reverse complement strand
GGACAGGCCATTTCACAAAAGCCACAAAAAATGCACCGCAATAAATCTATATCAAACTGCACAGGATATCTTTCTTTCCCTTCAGCTGATGGCGAAGGGCCGGGAGTTATATGTATACAGTCCGCAGGACAAGCAGCAGAGCACATTTCACAAGCTACACATTTGATTCCACCTTCTGGAAATTTATTTAATCGGTGTAGACCACGATATCCTTCAGGAGGAATATGGTATTCATCTGGATATTGAATTGTTACTTTTTTCCTAAAGAAATGCTTTAATGTTACCATCAGACCTTTGACTAAAGCAGGGATGTAGAGCTTATCCCAAAAAGTTGGTTCGTATGATTTTATAATCGTGGCCATTATTTCAATGCCGTTAGTGTGAGATACCCAGCAGTAATGAAAATATTAATAAGTGATAACGGAAGCAAAACCTTCCAACCAAGTTTCATTAATTGATCATAGCGGAAACGTGGAAGCGTCCATCGAACCCAGATAAAGAGAAAAAGGAAAAAACCCATCTTTAGAATAAAAGACAATACAGAAAGAATCACCCCCCACATTCCTAGCGATTTTTCATCAAGTAAAGGAACATCCCAGCCGCCAAAAAATAGTGTAACCGTTAACGCTGCAGCTGTGATCATATTGGCATATTCGGACATAAAGAACATAGCGAACTTCATACTACTATATTCTGTGTGGTACCCTCCCACTAACTCCTGTTCCGCCTCCGTGAGATCAAATGGAAGCCGATTAGTTTCTGCATAGGTAGCAATTAAAAAAATGAGGAATGCTAATGGTTGTTTGAATACATACCATGATAAAAGGTAGCCTTGTTGATCTGCAACAATATCATTTAATCTTAGCGAGCCAGACATCAGAATTATGCTCACTACTGAAAGACCTAATGCAAGTTCGTAACTTATTAGCTGCGCAGACGATCTTAATCCCCCAATCAAGGTGTATTTACTATTTGATGCCCATCCTGCAAGTACAATACCATAAACACCAATACTGGTTAGAGCGAGGATATAAAGAATCCCTATATTTACGTCGGCTATTTGCAATATTATTTCCCGATCAAAAAGGGTAATAGTAGAACCGAAAGGTATGACCGCGAATGTCATCAATGCTGGTATAAGCATAATTACCGGGGCCAGTAAGTATATAGGTTTATTCACTCCATCGGGTATAATATCTTCTTTCATAAGAAATTTGATACCATCAGCAATTGGTTGGAGAAGTCCCTGTGGTCCAACTCGGTTTGGTCCTAGCCGACCTTGCATAAAAGCCGACACTCTTCTTTCAGCATAAACCATTATTAGCACAGCAAGCAAAGTTCCTGCAAATACAAGCAATACCTTTACACAAATGATAATAAAGCTTAAAAAATCCATTATTCAGGGGTTGCTCCATTTAATGATAATCCTTTTTCTCCCAGTTTGAAAAAAGATACATCTTTATAAGCTGGAATCTTTTCGCACATTTCCATTATTACTTGGCTTAGATCTGTAAAGACTTGTGCTTTTTTATCCATTGTTTTCATCACCATCATCAGAATTTCCCAATCAGCGCGGGATTCACCATTTATTGGTAGTGATGGCCGCAGCCACTGAACACGACCCCTATCATTGGTAATAGTTCCCTCGCGCTCAAAGGGTGCTAGGCCAGGCAAAATAATATTGGCTGATTGTGCTAACATCGTCATCCTATAGGTTTGCACAATTACAAAATCCATTTTAGACAAAATACTTTTCCAAACCTCATCAAAATCTCTATCAACCCCATCATCCAAAATATATATTGTCCGTATGTTCTGTTTATCAATTTCTGAAATAAAATCTTCCACATTTACCGGGCAGACATCGTTCATACCATTTCTATTTGGAGAGCGGTCATTGCTAATTCGAAATCCAGATGGGTAAGTAATTTCTTCATCATTAATTTGAGAGAGATTACCAATTATGCCATCAACCATTAATCCAAGCATAAAATTTGTTTCATTAGTATGGAAAGGAGAGGTAACACCAGAAACTTCTGCCTTCGCGCTCTTAAGTGCTTTAGCTGTATCCAGAATAGCTTTTTCCCATTCGATCGAAACGAATGAATCACCTTTTCGAATCATGGGCTTGGTAACCCGTTCAATTTCTTCAAAGCGATGAAAGCCATATCTTCCAATATCACACATAAAGTAACCATTTACGTCATGGTTTTCCCGTGGGCTTAATCGGAAAATCTGATTTTTCTGAGAAAACACATCAATATTGCATCCAACACTACAATCCTGGCAAACAGAAGGTTGTTTTTTCAGGTTCCAAATACGATTCTTATGGATATAATCGGTGCTTAACAGAGCGCCTACCGGACAAATATCTGCAACATTACCTGCCAATAGATTATCCAAAGGTTTTTCTTCCAAAGCCGCGACTTTTGAATTGTATCCGCGGGCTTCAACGTATAATTCACTAGTGCCTGAAATTTCCTGTGTGAAACGAACACAACGACTACACAAAATACAACGATTATGGTTTATAACAATCTGTGATCCAAGATATTCATTTGATCGTACTCTTTTATTTTCCATGAATCGGCTATGGGCATTGCCAAACTTGAAAGAGTAGTCTTGAAGATAACATTCACCAGCCTGATCACACACAGGGCAATCTAGAGGATGATTTAACAGAAGGAATTCTAATATATTTTTTCTCTCTTGTACCACGAGATCAGTCTGAGTGTGCACCACCATATCATATTTGCCATCTACCTTACGATCTGGATGGACATCACCAACAAATGTATTGCACGATACTTGTAGTTTGGGCATTCCTTCTACCTGTACAAGGCACATCCTGCAGCTGCCAACAGTCTCTAGCGCTGGATGATAGCAGTAGTGCGGTATTTCTATGCCATTTTCCTCGGCTGTTTCTAGAACTGTGGCACCACTTTTTACCTGAATTTCTTTATCATCTATTTTTAATAAAGGCATTAAGCAAACACTTTTTCTTTAGGTACGTATTCTAGGAATTCATCTTTGAACTTTTCCACAAAACTTCTCACTGGCCAGGACACAGCCTCACCAAAAGGACAGATAGTCTTACCAAAACTTCCTTGTGAAAAATCGATAAGGCCACCAATGTTATCGGTAATATCCAAAAGCATGTCTATGTCATTTGGTGTGCCATTACCATTAACTATTCGAGTTAGCATTTTTACCAGCCATGCAGTACCCTCCCTACAAGGAGTACATTGGCCACAAGATTCATGAGCATAAAACCGAGCAATATTGAGACATGCCTGCACCATATCTACTGTTTCATCCATTACAATAACACCAGCAGACCCTAGCATGCTTTTCTTTTCTACTAAATCCTCATAATCCATTTTCACATCAAATGCTTCATCAGCAGTAAGAATCGCCGATGAGGAACCACCAGGAAAAACAGCTTTTAATTGCTTACCATCCGGAATACCCCCGGCCTTTTCATAAATAAGATCCTTCAGAGGTATACCCATAGGTTCTTCATAGACGCCTGGATTATTGACGCATCCTGAAATACAGAAAAGTCTTGGTCCTGGCCCCTTCTCAGGACCAATGGATTTAAACCAGTTTGATCCACGATTGATAATGTGAGGGATACAGGAAAGGGTTTCGACGTTATTCACTATCGTAGGGCTTTGAAGATAGCCTTCAATCGCCGGAAATGGTGGCTTAATTCTTGGCCATCCTCGTTTACCTTCAAGAGACTCAATTAAACCCGTCTCCTCACCACAGATATAGGCTCCAGCTCCTCTATGAATAACTACGTCCAGATTATAATTTGAACCAAGAATATTTTGTCCCAGGATGTTATTTTCATATGCTTCAGCTATTGTCTTTTCCAATATCTTGTATTCTTTGTAAAATTCCCCGCGAATGTAAATGAAGGATGTATGACAACCGATGGCGTAAGCAGCAATGATCATACCTTCCAGCATCTGATGCGGTGCTTTATTCATGAGCAAACGATCTTTAAAAGTTCCAGGTTCACTCTCATCTGCATTATTTATCAGATATTTTGGTTTACTGGAATCCTTTGGAATAAATCCCCATTTCACACCGGTTGAAAAACCTGCACCGCCCCTGCCACGAAGGTTTGAATCTTTCACTTCCTGAGTAACATTCTCAGGATTCATTTTTAGTACTTTCTCAAGGCCAATGTATCCCCCAACACTTTTGTAAAATTGAAGCGTATGGCAGTCTTTTTGATTAATATGCTCGGTCAGGACTGGTTTAAATGTATTCATTCAAAAGACTCTAGTAATTTGTCAAAATTTTCTGTTGATAGACCTTCATGATATTCTTTATTTATTTGTACAACCGGAGCAGTCCCACAAGAACCTAAGCACTCTACTTTCATGAGTGTGAACTGACCATCAGCCGTAGTTTCACCAGGTTCGATTTTATATTTATCCGATACATGGTCAACAAGGGAATCGGCACCATTCAGACTACAGGACAGTGTTTGGCAAACTTGAATGATATGGCGACCCTGTGGTTTAGTATATAACATGGTATAAAAAGAAACGCAGTCCATCACAATGGCCGGATGGCAATCCACTAAATCAGCTATAGTATCAATTACACCGCTAGAAATGTACCCTTCCTGTGATTGAGCTAAATGCAACAGTGGCAGGGTAGCAGATTTTTTATCTGGATATTGAGAAAAAATTTGCTCTACCCTTTCTGGATCTGCGAAAGTAAATCTTTGTTTGGATTTAACGCTGGAATTCATCGGTCCAATTCTCCTGCGATAACATTTATACTTCCGAGAATAGCTGGTGCATCTGAAAGCATATGTCCTTCTATAAGTTTTGAAAATATTGAATAGTTCATCAACGATGGTGGCCTTGTGCGAACTCGATAGGGTGTACGGTTTCCATCACTTACAATATAATATCCCAGCTCACCATTGGGTGATTCCGTTGGCACATAGGCTTCGCCGATCGGCGGCGTCATGCCTCTGTTTGGCATGGTAACTTCAAAATGATAAATCAAGCCCTCAATAGAGTTATAAACTTCATCTTTTGGAGGTAGGCTAAATCCAAAATCCGGGTCAATAATCACATTTCCAGTTGGCATTCTATCCAGAGATTGCCTGCATATCTTTATACTTTGGCGAATTTCCTCCATTCGCACCAGATATCGATCAAACACATCACCATTCAAAGCAATGGCAACATCAAAATCAAAGTCTTCATAAATGGAATATGATTCATTTACTCTGATATCCCAATCTATACCGGATGCTCTTGCCATGGGTCCAGAAATACCATAAGTAATAGCATCCTCTTTTGAGATGATACCAATGTTTTTTGTCCGATCATGCCATATTCGATTCTTATTTAATAAAGTTTCGATATCATTAGCAACATCTTCTACTTCCTCAAGAACTTTTTGAACAGCTTTGTCGAATCCTTCCGGAATATCCCTCATGAGTCCACCCACAAGAGTGTAACTGGTGGTAAGACGAGTACCAGTAGCTATCTCAAAAAGATCATAAATGTCCTCTCTCACTCTGAATCCATAAAGAAACGCAGTCATTGCACCTAAATCCACGGCCAGCATACCCACATTTAATAAATGATCAGCAATACGGCTCAATTCACACATTAGAACACGGATATACTCCGTTCGTTTGGAAACTTCCAGGTCCATCAATTTTTCTGCACTTAGGGCATAAGCCACATTGTTACACAAGGGCGATAGATAATTCATTCTGTCTGTGATTGTAATATACTGGTTGAAATCCAAGTCTTCACCCAGCTTTTCGAACCCAGAATGGAGATAACCTATTTCTGGTGTTGCTTTCACAACAGTTTCACCTTCCAATTCCATAATTATCCGAAGCGTTCCATGGGTCGCTGGGTGATGAGGACCAAAGTTGAGGATCATTCTGTCCGTTTCAAGTTGCTGTTCTATTGCTCTAGTCATTCTGTTCGTTTTTGTTTATTTATGCCCCGATCAACTATTGGGAAATCATATCGTTCTTTGCGACCCAATCTAGGATAATCCTTTCTCAATGGGTGTCCATCATAATCATCTGGATTCATAATGCGGACCAAATTCGGATGTCCTTTGAACTTTATTCCGAATAAATCAAACACTTCTCGCTCTTGCCAGTCTGCCGTTTTCCACAAGGATTCGACAGAAGGAAGAGATGGCTTTTTATCAGAGACATAAGCTTTTACAGTCAACCTATCTGCCGTTTTGTGGCATAATAAATGGTAAGACACAGCAAAGCGCTCATATCCTCCAAGGGTCAGGTTGTCTATAGCAGTGAGATCTGCTAGGAAATTGAAACCATTCGCTTTTAATGAAGTCAGCACTTTTAGTATATGTTGGCCTTTGACATGTAAGATCTGCTCACCCGCAAACTCTGTATTTTCCAAAATAGAATTAGGAAATTTTTCTTCTATCTGAGCAAGCGTTTGTTCTATTAACATTTATTTAGAAGATGAAAGTGTGTAGTCAGAAAGTTTTTCTTTATCTATCAAATTCTGGATTTTCATCAGACTTTCTACAACACCTTCCGGTCTTGGTGGGCAGCCAGGCACATATACGTCAACCGGAATAAAATTATCTATACCCTGGATCACACTATATGTATCGAATACACCTCCAGTGGATGCGCAGGCCCCCATAGATATTACCCATTTTGGCTCCGGCATTTGTTCGTATATGCGAATAAGTACTGGCATCATTTTAATAGAAATCCTACCAGCAACAATTAATAAGTCTGATTGTCGCGGTGAAAAACGAATCGCTTCCGCCCCAAAACGAGATATATCCGTGCGCGCCGCCAGCACTGCCATAAACTCTATCCCACAACAGGCGGTACCAAAGGGCATGGGCCAAAGCGAATTCTTTCTACCCCAGTTTATAGCACTTTCAAGCGTTGTGGTTAATACATTCGATTTGATATCATCGTGATTCATGGCAATACTTTTATTTAACAAAGGTTATCTAGAAAAGATAACCCATTTTTTCGATAAAATAACATTCTGTTCTTCTAACAATTCCTTTTATTCCCAATCTAAAGCTCCGTTGCGCCAAACATAAATAAAACCGAACGCAAGGATAGCCAAAAAAACAACCATTTCAAAAAATATGAATGGGCCTGCCGAAAGAAAATCTTTAAATACTACTGCCCACGGATAAAGAAAAACAATCTCTATATCAAAAATAATAAATAGTAAAGCGATCAGGAAAAAACGAATTGAAAATCGAATCCTCGTATCTCCTACTTGATCTATACCGGATTCATAGGGCATCATTTTTACTTTGTTCGGTACGCGCGGACCAAAGAGATGGGTTCCGATGAGACTAACAAATGCAAAGCCCGCTGCAACGAGAAATACAATTATAATGGGAAAATAGTTTTCAACCATAGTATGAACTATTAATAGCAACATTAAATTTACATCTGTATTCTTTAGACAACAAAGCGCCGAATATCATATAATTCCCCCGAATATTAAGCGCCAGCAATAATATAAAATGCATGTAAATCCTGACTTTTTGTGATTATTAATTGTGTTATTTATATATTATAAGATAGGCGACCACATTACAACACTTGCACAAATAATAATAAGCTATCTTTTACCCAACCCAATATTGGCACCCAATAAATACCAAAAAAGACAGATGGTATCGCTAATAATAAAAAAATCATAGTCATGGAAAAGGATGGTACTGCTATAACATCACTTGGTTCACCAGTAAGATACATTGCTTTCACAACACGCAAATAATAGTACAAGGATACAACCGTATTAAGTGCACCAAAAAAAGCCAGCCAGTAAAATCCTGGTCCAGCATTAATTACAGCGGCAAAGAGATAAAATTTACCTATGAACCCAACCGTTGGCGGCAGACCGGTAAGCGAAAACATGAAAATGGTCATAACAAGCCCAACAATAGGCATGCGCCAGCCTAACCCATTAAAGTGTTCGAAAGTTTCTCCACCCTCTTTCTCGATCACGTAAATCAGCACAAAAAATGCGCCAAGATTCATAAACAGATACATCACCAGATATATCATAATACCAAAAACGCCTTCCGAAGATGTTGTAGGTAAGGCCATGAGCATATAACCAGCATGAGCAATACTGGAATAAGCCAACATTCTTTTTACGCTTGATTGCTGGACTGCGACCAAATTCCCCATGCTCATAGTAATTACCGAAATGATGCCCAACAATTGTGGCCAGGAGAAACTCACGGTAGAAGACCAACCCACCCCGCTCAATGAAGCACCATCGACAAACACCTGATTAAAGAAGCGAATCATCAGGGCAAAACCCGCGGCTTTGGGTGCCACAGATAAATAAGCTGTAATCGGAGTTGGTGATCCTTCATAAACATCAGGTGTCCAAAAATGAAAGGGAACTGCGGATATCTTGTAGCCAAAACCAGCCAGTACAAAAACACTGGCAATTGTTAAGGCTAGATCAGCTGAACCATCGAGGGCTTTGATAGCATCCCTGATCTCAAAATAATTCGTGGTACCTGTCAATCCAAAAATAATGCTGAGGCCATAAAGCATAATGCCTGATGAAAATGCACCATAAATAACATATTTTAATGAAGCCTCATTAGAGCGGGGATTATCCTTTAAATAGCCGGCCAGGATAAACGACATGAGTGACACAACTTCTATGGATAAATAAACCATTATCAGATCAATGGCACTTGCCATAAGAAACATACCAAATACCATTATTGCCAGCAGTACGTAATATTCTCCGGTATGATAGCCCTTAAACTCATTGCTATTTCGGCTGATCACAATGACCAGTATGGTGGCTACAATAACAATTGATTTAATAAAACTAGCAAAAGGATCAAAAGCCAGTGTATCCATAAATAACGTGGTGGGAGAATGCTTGGTGATAGCCACTGCAATTAAAGTGAGTAATAGTCCCAGTGTGACCCAGTTACTGACTTTTTTTGATTGCTGCGATTCTGAAAATATATCAATAATAATTGCCAGCAATATCGTACCTGAAAGGATCAATTCAGGCCAGTAAAGAGAGAGACTTTGCAGATTACTCATACTACGAGAAGCATGTTAGAAAATGCCGGCTATACCTCCAACTATAACAACTTGATCGATCAATACATTCATGGTCTCTTTGATCATATCCAGAAACGGTCTGGGGTAAATACCAAGAAAAATTGTGATTGCCAATAAGGGTACCACAGTGAAAAGTTCACGCCGATTAATATCGACCAGTCCTGTATACTTTTCATTCAATTTGCCAAAAAACATCCGTTGGAAGGCCCACAGGAAATAGGCAGCATTTAGCAAAATACCAATTGTGGAAATTATTACGATGGTACGGAATACAGGGAAGGCACCGATGAAACACATGGCTTCACTGACAAACCCAGACAGGCCAGGTAAACCTAACCCTGCAAAAAATGCCAGGGCAACAATTCCGCTGTAAACCGGCATTTGTGCCGCTAGTCCGCCAAAACCTTCAATATCACGATGGTGTGCCTGATCATAGATCACACCCACTAGAATAAAGAGCATGGCCGAGATGGTACCATGATTAAACATCTGAAATACCGCCCCATTGATACCAGCCTGTGCGGCCATCAAATTTGAGCCATTCGCAGCACCGCCGGCAATGACTGCCGCCATACCCAATAAGAGGAAACCCATATGACTAATACTAGAATAGGCGACCATTTTCTTCAGGTCTTTTTGCGCCAGGGCACACATGGCACCCCACAACACATTGATCATACCCAGAACTGCAAAAGCACCCGCGAACCACCAGACTGCGTCCGGCAGCATAGTGTAATTAATCCGCAGCATACCATAAACACCCAATTTTAGCAGAATACCGGCCAGCACCACTGAAATAGCTGTGGGCGCCTCTACGTGGGCCAACGGAAGCCAGGTATGAAATGGAAAAACAGGAACTTTAATGGCAAAACCAATAAATAGTAACACCCAGATCACCTTGATGGCGCTCATACCCCACCAGACGACACCATCCAGGGCGAAAGGTGCTCGTTCCATCATGAGCAACATATCGAATGTGTTTCCACATGCAAAATAGAGCGCTAGTAAGGCAATCAGCATGAGGACAGAGCCAAATAAAGTATACAGAAAAAATTTAATCGCTGCATATTCTCTTTGCGGTCCACCCCACATTCCAATCAGGAAATACATGGGCAATAACATTACTTCCCAGAAAACATAGAATAGGAAAAAATCCAGGGATAGGAATACACCCATTATACCAGTATCTAATAATAGAAATAACGCAAAATACCCTTTCACGGCGCGATCGATATTCCAACTCACGAAAACGCCCAGAAAGGCTATTAATGCATTCAAGGCGACCATCGGCAAGCTTAGCCCATCGATGCCAAGAATATAGGCGATGCCCAACGATGGGATCCATTCAGCACGTTCCATAAATTGAAATGATCCATCGGTCGCATCAAATGTTATCCACAGCATAACTGCAACAAGTAATTGAATTCCAGTGGTTACTGCTGCTATTTTTTTAATAAGATCCTGTTGACCCCTGGGAACAAACCCAATAGCAACCATCCCGATAATTGGAATCCAGATAATCCAGCTTAAAATGTTATCCATTCGAGTTTCCTAATCGTTTCACGGTTAAAATGATTGAAAAATTACTATAATAACTACACCAAACAGGGCAAAGAGCATATAGTTTTGCAAACGGCCAGTTTGGACTTCTTTCAATGTTGACCCGGCCTTACTCATGGATCTTCCCAACCCATCGACTATAGTTTGATCCAGCCCATCATAGTCTGTACGTCCCGTAAGGAATGAAAGCCACTTAGTCACATGGCCAAAGCCATTGATGAAGTACTTGTCATACAATTCCCAATCGATGAATGAGATTCGGTCCGCAAGACGTAACAATGGCTGGTATAGATATTTATCATAATTTTCATCAATGAAATATTTGTTCAAGGATAGATTATAATATGGCGCGAGTTTTTCTGCCCAGGCATCAGCTGATATACGTTTTTTCAGATAAACCGACCAAGAAAGGAAGATGCCAAGAGCTGCAACCAGAGTTGAAAGGATCATTGTCAACGTATGGCTATGATGTATCCCTTCTGCTATTTCATGGGCGCTAGGGTTCCCAGGGACCATTGAATCTTTGGCCTTAACCAATTCCATGAACCAACCATGGTCAGAAAGGGGATTGAAATATGGTAGCGTATAGAATATGAAGACGCTGAGCGTACTTAGCAGGACCAGAGGAAAAGTCATTTCTTTGGGTGATTCATTAATATCATCATAAAGTTCCGGCAATTTTGGTTCATTGTGGAAGGTCATGAAAATCAGTCTGAACATGTAAAAAGCAGTGATCAGGGCAGCCCCAAAGCCAAAAATTGGTAACAGAAAATGCTGCGGATGATGGGTTCCAAATGCCAGTGTACCCGCCAGGATCGCGTCTTTTGATAAAAAACCTGAGAATAAGGGTACACCGGATATTGCTAAAGCGGCTACTACCATGGTCCAATAGGTTACCGGCATCTTCGATTTAAAACCACCCATATTGCGCATATCCTGCGGATCAGTATCATGATCATGTTTGTTATGCAGGGCATGATGCATGGCATGGATCACACTGCCGGAACCATAGAAAAGACACGCTTTGAACATAGCATGTGTCACCAGGTGAAAAAATCCGGCGATGTAAGCACCTGTTCCCACAGCTAATATCATATATCCAAGTTGACTGACCGTGGAATAGGCCAATACCTTTTTAATATCGTTTTGCGTAATAGCAATTGTGGCTGCAAAAATAGCCGTGAACCCGCCAACATACGCAATGAACAGAAGTGCCTCAGGTGTAAATATTGGAAATAGCCGTACCGTTAGAAAAACACCTGCTGCCACCATTGTTGCCGCATGCATCAGGGCGGAAACCGGTGTGGGGCCTTCCATGGCATCCGGTAGCCAAATGTGTAGCGGGAATTGAGATGATTTTCCAATGGCTCCCATGAAAAGACCAATGCCGGCCAGGGTAAGCAGTGTGCCGGCCATATCGCCCTGGGCCACACCCTGAAAAATTTCTCCATAATTAAACGTACCCAGAGCAGTAAAGATCAGCATGACGCCGATAAAGAATCCTATATCACCGACCCGGTTTGTCAGGAAGGCCTTCTTGCCGGCATCCGCGGCAGAATCTTTTTCAAACCAGTGACCGATAAGCAGATAAGAACTGACGCCAACTAGTTCCCAAAATATGTAAAGTGAAAAAAGGTTATTGGCCAGGACAATGCCGTTCATACTAAATGTGAACAATCCCAAATAGGCATAATATCTTGAATATCTAATGTCCCCTGCCATGTATTTGATTGAAAATACATGGGTCATTGTGGATATAAGGGCTACAACCAGTAACATCACTATCGTGATATTATCGATCAAAAAACCCAACTCAATTCGGAAGGCACCTAGATCCATCCATTCAATTGAAGCTTCATGGCTAAACCCGGGGTCATGGGAAAGCAGCATACTACCAAACATAGCCAGTGATAAAATTAGTGTGATAAGGACTGAAGCTATCGCTACCCAGTCACCTTGCCGCGGTAAACGCTTACCTACTAGGATCAAAATAATGAATGACAATAATGGTAAAAAGAGGATCCCCAGGGCGTAATTGATCAACATATCACCGGTCACAATTTTAACTGCTGCGCTTCATCAATATTTACCGTCTGAAGATTATTAAATATGTTTATAATAATAGCAAGAGCAACAGCTGCTTCTGCTGCTGCCATTATGATTACGAAAAGAGCAAAAACATGCCCAGATAGGTTCATACCCCCAAAACGGGCAAAGGCAATAAAATTAATATTGGCCGAGTTCAATATCAGTTCAATGCCCATCAAAACAGCAATACCGTTACGCCGTGTGATTACGCCATATAGACCCAGAGAAAAAAGGATGGCACTGATAAATAAATATGTTTGCAAACTATCCATTAATCCACATTTCTCGAAAGCATAGCAGCCCCAATCAACGCACCCAGCAGCAATAAGGACGCAACTTCAAAGGGCAATAGGTATTTCATCATCAACAGCGTGCCAATACCATCTACGGTTTGTGCTGGTTCAAGAGCTGTCTTTTCCAGCCATGGTGTTCGGCCAATCATGACTACCAGAAAACTTAAAACTCCTAAAGCCACTAAAACACCAGCGCCACGCTGTAGACTTGTGTGGGATATATTAACCGAAGTTATTTTGTTGGTCAGCATGATACCAAAGATCAATAAAACTAGGATCCCACCAATGTAGATCACGATTTGGACACCAGCCATAAAATCCGCCCACATAAATATGTACAGACCGGCCACACCAAAAAAGGTGAACAATAACGCAATGGCAGAATAAAGCAACTGTTTACCCTGTACTACCATAAATGCAGAACCGAGCGTGATTGCTACAATCAAACCAAAAGCTATATTTTCCATTTAGCTTTCCACTTCCTTCGATTCAGTTGTTGCATTTGCAATCTCTTCAGCTGAAGCTTTTTTCGCAAAGCGATAAATCAGGTCATTCCTATCGTATTCAGAAAACTCATAATCGATATCGTGCTTTTCGGCATTGGGACCACCTGTCATATAAATACATTCCTCTGGACAAGGATAAGTACAAAGGTTACAATAGCAGCACTCGGTCATATCGATATCAAACCGAGTTACAACCATCGCTTTTTTTGTCCCAAAAGAAGTAATTCCCTTGTGCCGGATATTTGGTAGATCTGAACCTCTATTAAGTACCTTCACTGTATCGATTTTGATACAGTCTACTGGACAGGCACGCTCACATTTTAGACAACCAATGCAATCATCTATATCTACGTGGAGGCGCGACCTTATAATATTATATTTATTGTGGTCGAACCCTATATCGCGTTCAGGGCGGGGCCAGCGCTCCTCTGGATATTGCAAGGTAACGTTGTCACGGCGAATGGCTAACATATGGCGCCATGTCACTCCCATGCCAGTTAACAAGGTAGTCAATGTTTCCCAAATGGTTGCTAAATACTTAAACATAGTTTTACCCTAACAATAGATACCAAATACCAACACCAAAGATGTTCATCAATGCGATTGGAGTAAACCCTTTCCAGCAAACACTCATTAATTGATCCACCCGTAATCTTGGAAATGTCCACCGAAACCAAATCATCACAAATATCAAAAACATAGTCTTACTCATGAACCACCACAAGCCCCAGGCAGGACTATTAAACAATCCAGGTATGGGACTTTGCCATCCGCCGAGAAATGCAGTTGCAGCTACACCAGCTACTACAAACATATTTGCATACTCACTTAAAAAAAAGAATGCATAGCGCATACCAGAGTATTCCGTAAATGCACCAGCCACCAGTTCTGATTCAGCTTCCGGTATATCAAAAGGTGTGCGATTACATTCAGCTATTCCGCTAATGAAAAAAATGAAAAAAGCTACAAACGTAAAGGGATTATTAAATATTAACCAGTTGGGTAAAAAACCCCAGATCAAACCGCTCTGGTATTGTATAATACCCTGCATACTCATTGTACTGGTCAGCATAATCACCGCAATTATTGACAGTGCAACAGGAATCTCATAACTAATAATTTGCGCGGCCGAGCGCATAGCGCCATACAGGGACCACTTATTATTTGAACTCCATCCTGCCATAATCAAACCAATCACTCCAAGGGAACTGACTGCCAAAATGTAAAAAACACCAATATTCATATCTGCAATAATAAGAGTCTGGCTAAATGGCAGTGCTGAAAAAGCAATAAATGCTCCAATAAAAACAATGAAAGGCGCCAAGATAAAGAGCTTTTTATCAGCTGCGGCCGGAATGATATCTTCTTTTAAAATCAATTTTAATGCGTCAGCAATGGGCTGCAGTAATCCCCAGCGCCAAGCATGAAGTCCCACACCTTGACCCATCGGTCCTACTTTATCCTGCATAAATGAAGAAATCTTCAACTCACCATAAATAACTACCAAAGCATATACCGCAATAAATAAAAAAACAGGGACTGCACAAATAAGAACAGCCAATAGAAAAGTAAGACCAGGCCATGTAGCGCTTATTGGAAACCAATCAATTAATTGATCTACAGTCATCGATCTATTTCTCCCAGAACAATATCGAGACTGCCTAATACAGCGATCACATCTGATAGCATCCATCCGCGGGATATTTCATTTAAAGCACTTAGCGCAGTAAACGCTGGCGAGCGCATTTTTACGCGGTATGGCTGCGGTGAACCATCACTAATAATATAATAACCTAAATCACCCCGTGGGCTTTCAGTACGCCGGTAGATAGAACCTTTCGGCGGACGAATTTTTTTCGGAAGGGCCTGGTGGACATCACCAGTCGTAGGCATATCTTTTAATGCCTGTCGAATAATTTTCGTACTTTCTATCATTTCTAGCATACGAACATGAAACCGATCCCAGCAATCGCCTGTAGTACCTACCAGACCTTGACCTATTGGTACGTCAAAATCAAAGCGTTCATAGATTGAGTACGGTTCATCCTTCCGAATGTCCCATTTAACTCCCGAACCACGAAGATTTGGACCGCTCACACCAAAACTGATTGCCACTTCCGGAAGGAGAACGCCTACATCGGCCGTACGTTCAATAAAAATTTTATTATAGGTAAGAATATCATTGTTTTCTTGGACTTTTGGCTCAAAATAATCCAAAAAATTATATACTGTTTCAACAAAACCTACGGGCAGGTCATGAGATACACCGCCGACCCACATATAGTTATAAAGGAGCCTTGCGCCGCAGGTTAGTTCAAAAATATCTAGAATCCTCTCACGGTCACGAAACATATATAAAAACGGTGTAAATGCCCCCACGTCCAAACCATAGACGCCTAGCGCCAAGAGATGACTGGCTATGCGGTTCAGTTCGGCCATGATAACACGGATGTATTCCACCCGTTCAGGTACCCTGATTTCCATCAAATCTTCCATGGCAACCACGTAACCAAAATTATTATTCATTGACGCGATATAGTCGCACCTGTCAGTGAATGGAATTACTTGTTCATAGGTTGAGTTTTCACAATGTTTCTCAAAGCAGCGATGCAAATAGCCAATAACTGGTACAATATCAGAAACAATTTCACCATCGGTTGCCACTTTCAACCTCAGTACACCATGCGTGCTGGGATGCTGTGGTCCAATATTCAAGACCATCTGGTCGCCTTGTACTACTCCCATCCTTCTTTCACTTTCGGAACCACAATACCGTGGTATGTTTCCTGGACTTCATAATCCTTGCGTAAGGGCCAACCTTCCCAATCATCAGGCAGTAAGATACGGCGTAGGTCACGGTGACCTTGAAATTCAATTCCAAACATATCGTACGTTTCCCGTTCGAACCAATCTCCAATACGCCAAACCGCTTCA
>Ga0208524_1000728_pt1 | contig 16619 bp, 23 predicted proteins | sample ETNtaG_28_FD_185779 | JGI IMG/M metagenome (GOLD analysis project Ga0208524, IMG submission 185779) | Marine microbial and viral communities from oxygen minimum zone, Eastern Pacific Ocean - ETNP201406SV61 (SPAdes) (version 2) | ecosystem: Environmental > Aquatic > Marine > Oceanic ... | reverse complement strand
GAGTTAGGTGCCCAGTGGCTTAAAACTATTCTAGAACCAAGGGGTTACAGGATACACATGGCTGATAAGTTTTATTCATTCGCCCATTTTGACAGTACAGTTTTACCTTTACGCCCAGGTCTGGTTCTGTTCAATGGTGACAGACTCAATCCAAACAGGTATCCAAAAATATTTGATAAATGGGACAAGATATATTTCCCAGGCGATAAGATAGTCGATGTAGGTTGTGTTTTGCCTAACGGAGTTACAACAACTTCACCTTACATAGGTCTTAACTTTTTCAGTGTAAATGAAAATCTAGTTATATGTGATGAGAATCAAACACACCTTCGTATGGAACTTGATAAGCATGGAATAGAAAGCATAGGGCTACAAATGAGACACGCAAGGGCCATGGCAGGTGGTTTCCATTGTGTGACTCTAGATACCAAACGTAAAGGTGCAAGGCAGGATTATTTCTAGTATGTCTAAAGAAAAACACAAATGTTTTTGTGAGGTATTGCATGACACTCCTGAATCACTCTATCTGACTGCTGATAAGTATCTAAATACGCTTCTTCCTGGAGCTCCAGGAACCATGGCTATCAATGAACTACAACATTTAGACAAGGCAGTCAGTGCTTTCAAGAGCGGAAAGCACGTAGAGTTATATGAATTTGTCCACAAGAACCAATGGAACTATTTCGTTAAACAAACCGAAGGAATAGAGGGCTACGTAGACTTATGGGGTCCTATACCAGACGACTGGAATGTTGATAGAAAAAAGCACATAAGTGTTTCCGGCGGAACTTCACGTGCCGCGGTAGAATTTGTACTTGCCAAAAAAAAACAATTTCCTTTTTTAGGTTACAAACGAGATGTACAATTACTTGACAAACATTTTCTATCCACTTATGGCGGACTTGCTGAGGTTGATAGAGAGTGTATCATGCAGGTTCTCGAAAGGCTAAAAGTGCTCGATCAGAGTGTCTACAGTAGACCCGACGTTGCAGAAAACTTACAGAAGCATATTCAGTTGGATTACATTTTCCCAATACCTAACAACCATGCAAAATATCGTAACATCGAGAACACACACAAGGAAGGAACAACCGAAAAATTAAAATTTAAAATAGAACTATACGATCACAATAATACTGTTCCTGTGTTGTATGAAATGGCCAAGAGGGTTCATTGTTATGCAGTTTTAGACTGCTTTCCATTCAACAATGATCTTCTTGGAGTACCGACTGAAAAATGGGTATGGCCAGTGTTTATGGGTATTCCTTTCATATACGTTGGTTCCAAACGTCAATTAGAAGTACTACGATCGTGGGGAATCGAACCCAACGATCCCTATAGAGGTGATGTACGTGGAGTGGCCGAACAGATGATGTGGCTGAAAAGCATATTCAATGATCCCGAGTTAGCACAAAAATGGCAGGAAAGCCAGGGTGAATTGATAATCAAGAATAGAGAAGCATTGGATAGATTACCGGATCTATTGAAAGCAGGAAATTGGTGGAGAAGAAAATGGGACTAAAGTATAAATTTACATAGACAAAGAGAATTAAATTTAATATAATAACAACATATGAAAGAGCTCTGGGTAGAAAAGTATAGACCAAAAACTCTGAAAGAGTATGTAGTTAGAGACGATGCACAACGACAACAAATACAAACTTGGATTAATGATAAAGCAATTCCACATTTATTATTAAGTGGTGCGCCTGGTGTTGGTAAAACAACACTTGCAAAAGTATTATTCAATGAACTTGAAGTAAGCAGTTATGATATACTAGAAATAAATGCTTCAAGAGAAAATTCTGTAGATACTGTTAGAGAAAAAATTAATAACTTTGTACAAATTATGCCATTTGGTGCATTTAAGTATGTACTATTAGATGAAGCAGATTATATGAGTCCAAATGGACAAGCGGCATTACGTGGTGTAATGGAAATGTATCATACATCAGCAAGATTTATTTTAACTTGCAATTATCCTAACAGAGTTATTCCAGCACTTCACAGCAGATGTCAAGGATTCCATATGGAAACAATTGATAAAACAGAATTTACAGCAAGGGTAGCAGAAATATTAATTTCTGAACAAACTGAACAAGACATTGAAACTCTAGACACATATGTAAAAGCAACATATCCTGATTTAAGAAAATGTATTAATATGATACAGCAAAATTGCAGAGATGGGAAATTAATGCCACCACAATCCGGAGATTCAGGACAACAAGATTATAGACTACAAATGGTTGAATTGTTTAAAGCAGGCAAAATTAATGAAGCAAGAAAACTTGTATGTTCTCAGGCTAGACCAGAAGAATGTGAAGAAATATACAGATGGCTGTATGACAATTTGGAAATAATATCCAAAGAAGATGAGCTACAAGACAAAGCGGTACTAATTATTAAGCAGGGTTTAGTTGATCATTCATTTGTTGCTGACCCTGAAATAAATTTAGCAAGTGTTATGATTAAACTAGCAAGGTTAAGCAATGGGTAAGAAACACGCAAAAAAACGATTTTTCTGTGTAAAATATATTATTAAACCAGACAACAAGTTTGACGAATTTGTAGAACTATCTAAAAAGAAAATTGGCACAGGAAAAATGTTAGAATATACTGTGGTACTAGATCTTGTAAATGAAAAAATTTTAAAAAATGATTTACCTGGCATACCGGTTGCAGAACGAGATAATATACCATATTCACGCATTTTAGATCACTACAAACGATGGTATTCAGAAGCAATTAATACCTTTGCACAGTCATAGTCTATTCGCTAAATAGTAGCATCATGCATGATGTATTAGATATAATCCGTAACGTACAGTCTTTATACGCAGTAGGACCTACTTTAACAATTTTAAAAGATTTTGAAAGGGTTTTAGACGAGTTAGATGTGTATGTTTTTGCTAATTGGAACGATGGTGAATTACTTACAGGTCCGGTTGATTCAAGACATTTTGTAACTTGTTCATTTATGTGGCCTGCAGATAAAATGCCGGATCCATCTGGTGGCAAAAGATTGTTAGACAGAGATTGTAAAGTTACATATGCAAAAGATGAATTATTAAAACCAAGAGAAATAAAGTCTCCAGAAGATTATAGACCAGGCACTACAAAAGGTAAAATTGACACACACGATATTTGGGTAGTAGAAATTAAAATGCCAAAAGAATTAATTGGTAATTTTAAACATGGCAAAGACGAAATCGATAGTCAAGACGAGTCTGATATGGGTGCAGGAGACCTAAATACTTTAGATGCAAGTTAATGAAGGATTAAAAGCTGGCGATTTAGAAGGCGTTGTTTCAAAAACGTTTTCAGTAGATCAATACAAATCAAAAATGGGTGATGACAGGAACATTATGGTTCTTGCATTTTCAGTTGATAGTTTAGCACCAGCAAAAGATTTAGAACGTTTTGCAGAAACAGGTTACAAAGAAATAATGGACGCAGATGCTACACCAGGTACATTGGAAGATGGCAAACACAAAGTATTTGTAGAATTTGCAAGAGTAGAACAAGTTGATCAACACATTTTTAAATTTTTAGAAGACCTTAAAAAATTAACTAATATTGAGATGTTTCAATTTACATATCATAAAAGAGATGTACCTTTTGAAGCATCAGCAAAGAATCTAGCAGATGTTTTACCAAGAACACCAATAGCATACACACAAAAAGTTAATTCATTAAGATTAGGTGAAGTAAAAGACTTCTTTGATAAATTTGCTATGATGGAATTTAAATTAGATAACAATGTTATGTCTGTTAAAAAACATGGTATGAAAGAGCAAGAATTACTAAAATTTAATTTACACGCATTTGGTGAAACACAAATGATACTAAAAGAAGTTAAAGCATTTTCAATAGATCAAAATGCTATGGCAGAATGCTTACATTTAACCAAATATTTTGGACCATATCAAATTACCAAAACCACAGAAAACAGATTCATTTTTAGCAAGGAAGGCGAGTCTGCCTTGTTAAGTAAATGTGGATGGTAAGATTATCAAAAAATTTCAGTTTACAAGAATTTACTAAAAGTCAAACTGCTGAACGAAGAGGCATTGATAATACTCCTGTTGAAGGACATTTAGAAAACGCAAAAGAACTATTTGAAAATGTGGTACAAAAAGTTAGAGATAACTTTGGAGTAACAGTAATTAATTCAGGATATAGAAGTGGAGATTTAAATTATGCAGTTGGAGGATCAAATACATCACAGCATTGTAAGGGACAAGCAGTTGATATTGAATGTCCAGGCACTCCAAACTATGACGTTGCAAAATGGATTGAAGACAATTTAGACGTTGATCAACTCATATTAGAATTTTACACGCCAGGTATACCAGATTCTGGTTGGGTTCATGTTAGTTATAAAACAGAAGGCAATCGTAAGAGTATTTTAACCGCAATGAAGGAAGACGGTAAAACTGTGTATAAAAATGGACTCATACAATAACATTATCGATCTACCATTTGACTTTAAAACTTTAGACTATCAGAGATTACCTGATTTTAATTTTGATTACAAAAATAATTCTTTGCTGGGTGAAATGTACAATGACAAAATCAACGAAGGCAAACATGACTTGTCACACTTGAATATAAAGAGCTGGAAAAATTTTGCATGGTGTTTTTATAAGTTATCACCAGGAAGATGGATTCCACCACATAAAGATCATTTCGTAAATTATGCTAAATTTTATAATATTTCGAATAAGGATAAAATTAAAAGATCACTTTTATTTCTCGAAGACTGGAAACCTGGACATGTTTTTGGATTAGACAATCAAATAATATTGAATTGGAAAGCCAATGATTCGTACACGTGGAATTCAAGTACACAACATTGGGGTGGAAATTTTGGAGAAGTAGCAAGGTACACATTACAATTGACAGGAACAGATAATGGTCGAAACTTTTGAAAAAAATCTTGCAGACTTCACCGGCGCACCTTACGTTGTGGCAACTGATTGTTGTACACATGCAATTGAATTGTGCCTAAGGTATGACAAAGTTAAGAAAATAAAATCTACCACATGCTTTACATACTTGAGTATTCCTATGGTGCTTACAAAACTGGGTATTCAATTTACCTATGATGACGAAATGTGGATAGGAGAATACAATTTTAAGTCAACAAGGATATGGGATAGTGCTAGACTTTTACATCCTAAAATGTATCGTAAAGGACAACTCCAATGTTTAAGTTTTGGTAATGGAAAGCCACTCAATAATAAAAGAGGCGGTGCAATACTTTGTCCTACGAAAAAAGATTACACAAAATTGAAACAAATGAGTTACGATGGACGTGATTTGGAAAACTTTAAAAACTGGATAGATCAAAGAGAATTTAATCTAGGATTTCATTATAACATACCTTATGAACATGCAGAACAATGTAATAAATTGTTGGAGAAGTACAAGAAAAAAGATAATCACCTCCCACACATAGTCGAGTATCCAGATTGCAGATTGGTCAAAATAAAAGGTTAAATACGTATATTATGTTCGGACAAATTAAAATGGTTATTACCCTGATTATGATCATGGGTATTGCAGGTGCAGGTATGTATGTTTTCAAATTGAGAGCAGACAACGCTGTTCTTAAATCAAATCAATTAAAGCTAGAACAAAGTATTGAGTCACAAACTAAACTATTAGAACAACAAAAAAAGGACTTTGACGCCATACTTGAAAGCAATAAAAAATTAAACGTACTAATACAAACTTTCAAAAAAGATTTAAATGAATTAGATAAACGATTTAATAAGAAAAAAAGAGATGTTGGCAAATTAGCAATAGCCAAAACAAAAGCAATTGAAAGAATTATAAACAAAGGCGCCGAGAATGCCCAAAGGTGTGTTGAATTAGCATCAGGTGCCGAACATACAGAAGAAGAATTAAAAGCAACAAAACGATCGGAGATTAATACGGAATGTCCGGCACTGGCCAACCCTGGATATGTACACTATGAGTAAAATTATTGCATTAGTATTGATAGTATTTTTAACTGGTTGTTCAATCGGTGGTGAGAAAAAAATAAAAATATTTTCAGTTGAAGAGCCAAGACAAAAATTAGATTATCCAATGCCAACAGCATTAGAGTTAGAACAACTTAAATGGATAGTCATTACAAGTGCAAACGCAGAAGAAGTATTCAAGAAAATGGAAGAACAAGGTTTAGATCCTGTGTTATTTGGCCTATCAGACAAAGACTTTGAATTATTAGCAAAAAACTTTGCACAAATTAGACAAAAATTGCAAGAAACAACTAACTTACTAGAAGAATACAAAAAATATTACGAGACAGATGAGAATTCTAACTAACATATGGTATTGGTTTGTAGGTTACCCTGCAGAACTGACTTATTGGTTTGAAGGAAGTGAAACTACATTACAAGTTCGTAAATTTAAAGAAGTTAAACCTAACCATATTACATTTAAAAATATGGAAACTGAAAAATACGTTGTTGTTAAATCAGATCAACCAATCAAATATATTATAAGAGAAGAATAATGTACGAATACAGATGTAAAGTATTAAAAGTAATAGATGGTGATACTGTTGATGTCGATATCGACTTAGGCTTTGGTACGTGGATACACAATGAACGTGTTAGAATTATGGGAATAGACACACCTGAATCAAGAACAAGTAATGACATAGAAAAGAAGTTTGGTTTAGCGGCTAAAAGTAGATTACAAGAGTTATTAGGTGAGAATGCTATTTTAAAAACACAAGTAAGCAAAAAAGGTGAGGACATGAAGGGTAAGTTTGGACGTATCTTAGGAAATTTTGCAACTGAAGACGGTCGTAATTGTGCAGATATCCTATGTGAAGAAGGTCATGCAGTGGCTTATTTTGGTGGTGCTAAAGAAGATATACAGGAACAGCACATGACGAATAGGAAAAAACTTGTTAAACAAGGTATTGTAGAAGGCGCAATAGAATAAATATACGCATATAACTTAAAGAGGAAAAAAAATGGAATTTATAATAGCACTTGCAATGAAATTTTGGCAATGGACTTTAGTGATTGTCTTTATTCTAATAGGTTGGCTTATAAACGTATTAGATAAAAGAAAACCACCTAAAGTAGAATTTACATATAAAGAATTTCCAAATATGCAACCAATGAAAATATCTACAAAAGGTATAGGATTTTTTAAAGGTATATTAATGTGGATACTATCAACAAGAAACTGGACTATCACAAAAGATTGGCACTACAACATAAACGGAACTGATTACGTGATACCTGCAGGATTTACATTTGATGGTGCAAGTATTCCAAAATTCCTAAGAACTTTTTTCTCTCCAGTTGGAGTATTATTAATGGGTGGACTTGTACACGACTATGGTTACAAGTATGCAACACTATTAAAGAAAAACAAAAAAGAAACTATTGGCATTAAAGATCAAAAATGGATGGATAAAACATTTAGAGATATTAACATTTATGTTAATGGCTTTTATACTATGAACTACTTGTCATATTGGTCATTAAGACTAGGTGGCTTTTTGGCTTGGAATGGTCATAGAAAAAGAAATGCTAAAATTGAAGGTATAAAATAATGGCTGACGATTTAGTTAAAGTTAAAAAAACTACAGAAGAATACGAATTAAAAAAAAGCGATCTTGTTCCTGATAGTGGTGATGACGCTCCTACAGTAACAAATAAAATTGCAGGACTATTAGACAAATTTAGAGTTATACCTCGATTAGTAATGTTAGCATACATCTTTGCTTTTTACAAATCAGTCACTTGGTTTATGATTTTGCCAGATCCAACAAATGCTCAAGCTATGTTTATATCAACTATCGTTGGTGCTGGTGCGGCATTCTTTGGACTATATGTTGGTAAGCCAGGCGCAACACTCCCAAAAAACAAAAAATAATTACCAAACATTGACAATTCACAGATCTGTAATATAATAATTACTGTAAATGAAGAATTATTATGATATGTTAGGTGTGGGTGAAGACGCATCAAATGACCAAATAAAAAAGGCTTTTAAAAGTATTGCTAAAAAAGAACACCCGGATCGTGGTGGCAATGAAGTAAAATTTAAAGAAGCCAACGAAGCCTACGACACATTAAAAGATACAAAGAAAAGACACGAGTATGATACTGTAAGAAAGTATGGTCAAAGTATGGGTGGACAAGGAGGAAACTTCCATTTTACTTCAGACGACTTTTTTGGCGATAATATATTTGAACACTTCTTTTCTGGATTTGGTGGACCTGATGTACGAACAAGAACATTCCGTTCAAGACAACGTGCAAACAAATCAATAAATGTACGTATGGCAATATCAATTAGAGAAGCAATGAACAATAGTGAAAAAACAATATCATATAAACTCCCTTCAGGTAAAGAAGAATTTGCAACGGTAAAGATACCGGCTGGTGTACAAAATGGTGTTACTTTCAAATATAAAGGAATGGGAGATAATTCTATTAAACAAGTACCACGTGGAGATTTATTGGTGCAAATGAGTGTGTTAGATTCCGATGGTTATACAAGACAAGGTAATGATTTATATACTGATAAAACTATTGATTGTTTTCAAGCTATAAGAGGTTGTGAAATACAACTAAAAACATTAACTGACTCTATTATAAAAGTACAAGTACCTGCAGGCACACAACCAGATACATTAATTGCTTGTAAGGGACAAGGTATGCCTATACACAAAACATTAAATATTAGAGGTAATTTATTTGTGAAAATTATAATTATAATTCCACAACTATCACCAGATAATTTAAAGAAAATAAAAGATTTATGATACAATTATTCTCATGGCCACATCAAGTATTAAATGATATAAGTTCTGTTTGGACTAAAGAAGATTCTATTGACGGTTATAACGATATAGAACAATTTGAAAATGATATGATAAAATTTATGTTAGAAAATAAAGGAATGGGTCTTGCGGCAAACCAAATAGGGATTACCAAGAGATTCTTTGCAATTGGTAGTGAAACATTTGACAGATTTAAAAAATCTGCTATAATATGGAATCCACGGTTGATAACAGAAAGTGAAGAAAAAGTTATACACGAGGAAGGATGTTTAAGTTTTAAAGGCATCTTTATAAAAGTAGAAAGATCGAAAGTAATAGAAGTAGAATATGAAACAACACAAGGAACAAAAGAAACAGCAAGACTCGACAATATGGAATCTAAGTGTTTCCAGCATGAATACGATCACCTTGAAGGTATTACATTTAATAAAAGAGTATCTAGATTACGATGGGACATGGCACAAAAAAAATTGGAAAAAATAAAGTAGAAGAAAGAAAAGTATGGAAAATATTAGACGGAACATACAAACCAAGGAAAAAGCCAATTGGCAAGGAAGATGTAGAATGGCTGATAGCAGGTATTCAACAAGAATGCTTTTGGACAGACAGAGATGTGGAAACTTGGGACGCAATTCAAAACAAAGAAATAAATTGGGGTGGACAACGTGCTAGAAGCAAACGAAGGCCTAGAAAATATATTCGAAAACGCAGTTAGCGAAGCAGAAAAAAGAAAACACGAATACGTGACTATTGAACACGTACTTCTTGCATTAATTAAAGACAAATCAATTGGTGCCACATTACATGAATTCAAAGTTAATGTTGGAACATTAATAAAAGATATTGAAGATTATCTTAATACAAAATGTCAAGATATTATTGCAAAAAATATGGACAAAGTAGTTCCACGAAAAACTGCATCATTAGAAAGACTAATGAATCGAGCATTTACTCAAGCACTATTTCAAGGTAGACAAGATGTATCATCAATTGATATATTAATATCTATATTTTCTGAAAAGAAAAGTTATGGTGCATTTTTCTTAAAAAAACACCAAATAAACAAACAAGATTTAATTGATTTAGTATCAACTGAAACTATCCTTGATGAAGGCATGGCAGTTTTAGGTGGTGGACAACCACACACTGAACAAAAACTAAGACCAAATCAAGCAGATAGAATACTAAGAAGTTATACTGAAAATTTAAATCAAAAGTATTTTGATAAGAAAATTGATCCTGTTATAGGTAGAGAAGAAGAAACAAGTCAATTAAAACAAATCCTGGCAAGAAGAAATAAAAATAATGTATTAATAGTTGGAGACGCTGGTGTAGGTAAAACAGCACTAGTTGAAGGGCTTGCTAGAAGAATTGCAAAAAATAAAAAAGACATTCCAGAATATATTAAAGATCACATTGTATTCAGTTTAGATGTAAACTCATTAATAGCAGGATCTAAATTTAGAGGAGACTTTGAAGAAAGATTAAAACTTATTGTAAACGCATTAGATCAAAAAGGCAAAACAATATTGTTTATTGATGAAGCACATATGATGGTTGGTGCAGGTGCCACAGGGCAAGGTAATTCAATGGATATGGCCAATATGATTAAACCAGCATTAATGAAGGGCAATATTAAAGTTATAGCATCTACTACTTGGGAAGAATATAGAAAATTCTTTGAAAAAGATAGAGCATTAATGAGACGATTTCAAAGATTACAAATAGGTGAACCTTCACATGATATTGCTGTAAAAATATTAAAAGGTATAAAACAATATTATGAAAAATTTCATAACTGTACAATTACAGACGAGGCTTGTGAAGACGCAGTAGAATATTCAGCAAAATTTATAGCAGATAAAAAATTACCTGACAAAGCAATTGATATTATTGACGTGGCATGTGCAAGATTAAGATTAAACGGAGTTAAAGATGGCAAAATAGATCATGAAGAAATTATACACGAAATTGCGGCAATAACTGGTATTAGTATTGAACAATTATCTCAAAAACAAGCATCTAATTTAAAAACATTAGAAGAAAAAATGAAACTGCAAGTATTTGGACAAGATAAAGCACTTAATACTATTATTGATAAAATTTTAGTTGCAAGAGCAGGATTAAAAACTTTGAACAAACCTATAGGTTCGTTTTTATTTCTAGGACCAACAGGTTGCGGTAAAACTGAAACTGCAAGACAATTAGCAAAAACTTTAGGTGTTGAATTATTAAGATTTGATATGTCTGAATATCAAGAAAAACATAGTATTGCAAAATTAATTGGTTCTCCTCCGGGTTATGTAGGATATGAAGATACTACAATGGGTGGTGGTATGTTTATAAACGAAGTAGAAAAACATCCACACGCAGTTGTATTATTTGACGAAGTAGAAAAAGCACATCGTGATGTATCTAATATGTTACTACAAGTAATGGATTATGGAACAGTTACAGGTAGTAATGGTAAGAAAGCAGATTGTAGAAACATTACACTTATTATGACTTCAAATTTAGGTGCAGAAGAAATGGAAAGAAACAGTATTGGCTTTGGACCAAGCGAAAGAACAGGCGAAGACGATGCCGCAATGAAGAAATTCTTTCCACCAGAATTTAGAAATAGATTAGATGCAGTAGTTAAATTTAATAAACTAGCACAAGAAACAATGAAACTAGTTGTTAAGAAATTCTTAGCAGAACTTAATACAATGACTGTAGAGAAAAATGTAGAAGTTAATGCTAATGATGAAGCTATTACATTTTTAATTAAAAAAGGATTTAATGCTAAAATGGGAGCAAGACCTTTACAAAGAGTTATTGACGAAGAAATTAAAAAACCTTTATCTAGAATGATATTATTTGGTGAATTATCAGAAGGTGGACGTGTTGATGTAAGTTTATCTAAAGATGTTATACCAAAACTAGAAGTAAAATTTAAAGTACCAGTTATAACAAATCAATTTAAACCAAAAATAACAGATGCGAAAACATCATAATAAATTATACTACAGTAAATATCAGTTCAAAAACATCTTTAAGATGCCATGGGCAGGTATTCTATATCCTACAACAGATCAAAAACTTTTAGAAATGATACAAGGCAAAGATAAAAGTGTAAGGTATCTTAATAAAGAATGGTATAAAACATCTCCTGATGTTATTAAATTAGCACAATTTATTTTAGATCATAGAACAAAAATGAAATTTAGACTACAACAAAAGTATGCAATTTTTTATTCCAATAAAAGTCTAGCACAGTTATTAATTAAAACATTTTGGGATAATTGGTATGGAACAAAAAGCATTGATCCAAAATATAATAAATTAGGTAAAAACACAATTGGCTGTAAAAGATTACCACACGACAAATACCAATATCAAGTACATTTAAAAAAAGATGTACATCAACATATTACAAAACAAGAACGTGAAAATTTATGGAGTTTTTTAGAAAGAAACGTAGACAATTGTTTAGTTACTAACAAATATGTATTAGACTATCTTGAAGGAAAATATCCGCATTGTTATCATGGCTATTTTTATGTAAGTGAGCAAAAAATGTTAACTCCAATTTATATGTTGGCACAAAAAGCAATAGATAAAGTTATAAAATATGTAGAAATAAAAAATGAAAGCAATAAAAAAGTTAAAAGAACATAAAATATTTGGCGAAGATTCTATTGTGGAGTCTTGTATTGAAAAACAATTATGGGGAACACCGTTTTTCAAAAAAGCACGGTTAAAGGTAAAAAATGCAAAAGATGAGTATTGTATTTGTGAAGAACTTGGTGAAGCTGACGGTAAAGCACACAAAATAAAATACATTAATGTACTAACTGTTGATGGGCAAGAACCAAACGAATTGGCCGCTGTATATGGATTGGGTCCAAAAACCGCAAGATTCAAGAAGCACAAGAACAAATAAATATTGGTGTATGGCATACACTGACTTTATAAAAACAACAGTTGTTACACAAACAACAACATCAAGTGAAATATCGTGGAATTTAGATACATCTGTTTATAACGAATTCACCAGTTGCTCTACAACCGAACCATTAACATCTTTTAGTTCTAAAAGTACAGGATTGCTTATTTTTTCTGGGTGGGACTCATCACTTGTTCCACCTAATAATAATCTTGATGCAGTTTTTGTAGATGCTTTTAGTGTTGTTGGTCAAGAAACTGATGCTCAGGGTATGACATTTAATAATGATGGAACAAAGATGTTTGTTTGTGGCAAGGTTGGAGATGATGTTAATGAATATGCATTAAGTTCAGCCTTTGATGTTTCAACAGCCTCTTATACAACCAAGTTTGGAGTTGGAGGTGATGCAGTGGGTGATGCAAATAAACCAATGGGTGTGCAATTTAATGCTGATGGAACAAAGATGTTTGTTTTAGATGAAGTTAATGACAGAGTTAATGAATATACATTAAGCACAGGTTTTGATCTTGCTTCCACAGTCGCTTATATAGATAGTTTTAGTGTTGCTGGTCAAGAGGTTAAACCAACAGGATTCACGTTTAATACAGATGGAACAAAGATGTTTATGTGCGGATGGAAAGGTATGGATGTTAATGAATATACATTACGTACAGGTTTTGATATTGGCCCCGCCATCACTTTTGTAGATAGTTTTAGTGTAAACTCTCAAGAGGATATGCCAAGAGGATTAACATTTAACACAGATGGAACAAAGATGTTTGTTGCAGGCTTCACGGGAGATGATGTTAATGAATATACATTAACTACAGGTTTTGATGTTTCCACCGCCTCTTTTGTTGATAGTTTTGATGTCAGTTCTCAAGATAGTCAAGTAAGGTGTGTAAAATTTAATACAGATGGAACAAAGATGTTTGTTTTGGGTTCATATAATGATTCAGTTTATGAATATACATTAACAACAGGTTTTGATGTTTCAACCGCATCTTATGTTGATAGTTTTGATATCAGTTCTCAAGAAGAAGACTCAAATGGTTTACAATTTAACAATGATGGAACTAAGATGTTTGTTGTGGGTGAAGAGAATGGTGGTGATATTTATGAATATACATTAACAACAGGTTTTGATGTTTCAACTGCATCTTATGTTGATAGTCTTGATGTCAATTCTCAAGAGACTTTTCCAATGGGATTAACATTTAACACGGATGGAACAAAGATGTTTGTTTGTGGCTGGACTGGTGATGATATTAATGAATATACATTAACAACAGGTTTTGACATTTCCACTGCCTCTTTTGTAGATCGTGTTAGTGTAAGTTCTCAAGATAACAAGCCATCAAGTATAGAATTTAATACAGATGGAACAAAGATGTTTGTTTTGGGTGCAACTGGTGTAGATGTTAATGAATATACATTAACAACAGGTTTTGTTATTTCTAACGTCACTTTTGTTGATAGTTTTAGTGTTGCTTCACAAAACACTGACCCAAGAGATGTAAAGTTTAGCACAGATGGAACTGTGATGTTTATCATGGGTAGACAGAGTACTACTGATTCTGTTTATCGATACACATTAACAACAGGTTTTGATGTTTCGACAGCAACTTATGAAGATTCTTTTTATATAGGAGATCAAGAGACAGCTGGAAATAGTATAGCATTTAGTACAGATGGTCTTAAAATGTTTGTGTTGGGTACAAATAGTGAAGCTGTAAATGAATATACATTAAGCACGGCTTGGGACTTCTCTCCAGTAACAACAACTGTTGACGGAATTGAAGTAAAAATACTTGCTAGTAAACGATCACGTATTGTAGATAGCATCGTACAACTAGCACAATCAGGAAGTGTAATTGGTGCAAATCAAGCCACTAGTCAGATTAATACTGGAAATGCTTATACCTATGGTGATAGTTCCCTTGTAACACCACACACCTGGGACGCCACTTTAGCATATGGTGATTTGAGCACATTACAAGTAGCAGTAAAATACACATCTGATGATACTCCGCACAGCGATACTGCTTATGTTTATTCAGTACAACTAAAAATACACTACACATAAATTGAATAAATAATAGCAAATGGCACAAACAAGCACAACAATATTAGCATCAAAGTCGCACAAAGCAAATGTAACTGGTACAGATATCAGTTTTACCGCTACAGGTAGTGAATATAAAATTACAGCTACTAGTACTACTCTAAACAATTTTGCTGTACGTGACTTAATCACAGTAACAGGAACTACGAACAACAACTCAACGTTTACTGTAAAAACTGTATCATCTACTACTCAACTTATTGTTGAAGAAATTGTTACAACAGAAACATCAGATGGTTCTACTACAACTACTTTAGATCATACTGGATTTGTTTCTGATAAAATTAAAGGTGATGGATATTATTCACAACCAGATGGTGTACATACTGTGGCACACAAAGTTTCTACAACATTAACTGGTGCAATTAAAATGCAGGGTTCACTTGCAACAACACCCTCAGAAGATGACTGGTTTGATATATCAGGCACTACATTTACAACAGATCAAAGCACTACAATATCTAGTGCAAATTTTACTGGCAATTTTGTTTGGGTTAGAGCAAAAGCAACATCAGTTACAGCCGGTACAATAACTTCTACACAATTAAATCACTAACTTATCTACAATTACCAAAAAACATCAAGAATAATCGCTAAATTACTAGATCTTTATAAGACCAACTTTGGTTGACATTTACCATTAGTATGTTATACTAATAATATGAATGACAACGAAATAGAAAAAATACAAACAATTGATATTTCGGTTACAGCAGAATCATTAGATGCTCACGTAATATGTTTAAAGCAAAATGGATATTCAATCCAAAAAGCATATTATAGATTCACACAATTAGCAGTATCATTTTTATTAGGAGCATTTATAGTAGGCACTATATTACAATGAAATCAACAGTTAAAAATACCTTATTAGCTGGGTTGGCTGGATTATCATTAACCGCTTGTGGTGGTGGTGGTGGTGGTGATGGACCTGGTGCTGTTAATGATTTTGTACAAAATGATTTATCCAATTTATCGGGTTCAAGTTCTATTGTGAGTTCATATTCAAGTTTATTATCAAGTTTTCAATCAACTATATCATATGGTAATTATTCTGCCTTACAAGCAATTTTAACTGGACCAGATGCTGATGATATAGCAACGGCTAATACATTATTATCACAACTTAATCAAGCAGAAACACTTTGGTCAGCAACAGAAGATTTAATTGCACAACAAAATGATTTAGACAAATATACAATTTATAATTCAGATTCATATAAAGAAGCATACGCGGCTATGATTTATTTGAAAAATCACGTTAAGCCTGTTATACAAAAAGTTTCAAGTGGTAAAGCTATTACTATGACTGACTATAATATTATAGCAAAAGAAAGTAAAGCACAAGAAATTATTAATATAGAAAAAGATACAACTGCAACAAGTTATGCTGAAACTAAAAAAATTAAAAGTACGGCAACAATTGCTGGTACACCTACAATTTCTACTGTTGACTCACAAGGTGAAGTACAATCATCTACTAGTTCATGGGTAACTGTATATCAAGGGGGTGGACAAGAAACAAGAACAATTACAACTACTACACCTAATTATCGAACTACTACAACAACACCTTGTACGATAGTTAGAACGACTTTATTAAATGGTTCAACTGTTGATAGTGCCTGCACATATGGAACACCAACTGTTTCTACAACAACTTTAGACCCAACAATTACAGAAGTTACTGAAACTAGAGAAGGAGACAATCCAGTTACAGGTACAACAACATTAGAAGCAAC
>Ga0208524_1000726_pt1 | contig 16627 bp, 13 predicted proteins | sample ETNtaG_28_FD_185779 | JGI IMG/M metagenome (GOLD analysis project Ga0208524, IMG submission 185779) | Marine microbial and viral communities from oxygen minimum zone, Eastern Pacific Ocean - ETNP201406SV61 (SPAdes) (version 2) | ecosystem: Environmental > Aquatic > Marine > Oceanic ... | reverse complement strand
CAGCGACAAAGGCAGATTACTGGATTCCTTGCAGGACCGGTATCTCTGATACAACAATATTCCTTTGTATGACAAAGATCATAATGGATAACAAATGGTATGATGCAGATTTTGTCAAAAAGTTTACAGACTTCCCGCTGCTTGTCAGAACAGATACATTGAAGAGACTCAAAGCTGACGAGGTCTTTAAGGACTATAAGGCTCCACATCTGGATTACTCTCACGATGTACAGGGATTGAAGGATAAACAGAGGAAGGAGCTGGGTGACTATGTTGTATATGATTCAAAATCAAAAGATTTTAAGGCAATAACCAGAGAAGATGTTGGTAAAAAAATGGTGGCCAAAGGTGTAGATCCTGCTTTGGAAGGCACATTCAAGGTTAAGACAGTTGATGGTAAAGAGGTCGAAGTTATGACTCTATTTGATATGTATAAGATACATCTCAAGGATTTTGATGTGAAGACCACTGCAGATATTACCGGTTCTCCTCCTCATCTCCTAGAGAGGCTTGCAAAGGATTGTGCAACGATCAAACCGGTTTCCATACATTATGGAGAAGGTATAAACCATTATTTCCATGCAACACTGCATAACAGAGCCACATATCTACCTCTTATGTTAACAGGTAATATAGGATATCATGGATCAGGTTCACATACCTGGGCGGGTAATTACAAGGCTGGAAACTTCCAGGCTTCAAAATGGTCAGGTCCGGGATTTAAGGGAATTATTGCAGAGGACCCATTTGACATGAGTCTTGATCCTCATCTGGATGGCAAAAAGGTACATGCACATAGTTATGCAATGGACGAAGAAGTTGCATATTGGAACCATGGTGATACGCCATTGATCGTTAATACACCTAAGTTTGGAAGAAAGAGCTTTACTGGAACCACACACTACAACACTCCTACTAAGGTAATGTGGTTTAACAACGTTAACCTGATTAATAATGCTAAATGGGTATATGAGATGTTTAAAAATGTCAATCCCAGGATTGACCTTATTATATCCAGTGACATCATGATGACATCATCCATACAATATGCAGACGTAGGTTTCCCTGTAAATTCATGGATGGAATTTGAGAACTATGAGGTTACATGTTCATGTTCGAATCCATTCCTGCAGGTATGGAAAGGCGGAATAAGACCGCTTCATGATACTAAGGACGATGTTGTCGTGCCTGCACTGGTGGCTAAGAGGATGGGTGAAATCCTGGGTGATGGCAGATTTGCTGACTACTGGAAATTTGTATTGGAAGGCAGGCCGGAGATCTACATGCAGAGACTCTTTGATGGCAGTGTTCCTACAAGAGGATACAATGTAAATGATATGATTGCCGGTAAGTATGGTGTTCCGGGTGGTGCGCTTTTGAATTTCGGCACATATCCAAGGACGCCAATGTATGAACAGGTCGTTTATGACAGGCCATTCTTTACCGATGATGGAAGACTACACTCTTACTGTGACATACCGGAAGCGATTGAATACGGGGAGAACTTTGTATGCCATAGAGAGGCGGTTGAAGCAACACCGTATCTTCCAAATGTAATTGTCAGTACAAATCCTTATATACGTCCTGAAGACAATGGAATTCCACAGGATCATATGGGTGCGGACGAACGTCATGTAAGGAATATAAAGATGCCGTGGAGCGAGGTAAAGAAGACTAAGAATCCTTTATGGGAGAGGGGCTATAGATTCTATTGTGTGACCCCCAAGACGAGGCACAGGGTACACTCACAGTGGAGTACGGTGGACTGGAACCTTATATGGAATAACAACTTTGGCGATCCATATAGAATGGACAAACGTAGTCCTGGTGTAGGTGAGCATCAGCTGCACATTAATCCTGCAGCGGCAAAGGATTTAGCAATTAATGATGGTGATTATGTATACGTTGATGCGAACCCTGTTGACAGGCCATACAGAGGCTGGAAGCCGAATGATCCTTTCTATAAGGTTGCCAGGCTAATGGTCAGGGCAAAGTATAATCCATCATATCCTTACCATACAACAATGATGAAACATGCTACGTATGTTGCAACCGAGAAGAGTGTTAAGGCTCATGAAACAAGGAAGGATGGTATGGCTATGTCATCTGATGGTTACCTTTCTAACTTTAGATACGGCTCACAGCAGTCAATAACAAGGTCATGGCTGATGCCGATGCACCAGACGGATACACTATTCCACAAGAAGAAGGTTGCAATGGCTTATATGCACGGTGGAGAGGCTGACAACCATGTGGTAAATACAACTCCAAAGGAGACCCTTGTCAGGATTACCAAAGCAGAAGATGGTGGCTTGGGCGCCAAAGGCGTCTGGGAACCGGCAAGGACAGGGTTTACTCCTGCGAACGAGAGTAAGTTTATGTCACTGTATCTTGGTGGTGGTACCACAACAGTAGAATAAAAAAGTAGCTTCTTTAGATTACTTTAATGCAGCATTGGGAAAAAGCCCCTAGCGATATGTTAGGGGCTTTTTTACTTTGTAGAAACAGAGAATACATTTATAATATTATCATATAATCTAATAATTCATAAGCGCACATTTCAGGTAATAATTTAGTTAGGAGTAAATTTGCAAGTTTCATTGATATTTCCACCTTCTTGGATTCCTTCTCAGCCATTCTTGAGCTTGCCCTCATTACAAGGCTTTCTAAAGAAAGAGGGTGTTACGAACGTCTCAATACGTGATCTGAATATTGAGATAATGGATGCCCTGCTCTCTTCTGAACAAGTAAAGAAAACATACGCAAACATAATTGAAAGGCTCAGCGATGTTACTGAATCATTTGGGCGAGAAAATAACGAGGCAGAACTGATTTCAAGACTTGAATGGACAAGAGACGTGATAGAAGGCGAGAACATGGTGCAAAATGTTGAATGGGCGAAGGCGAATTTGAGGTCAGAAGGGTTTTACAATCTGGATGGTTATGTAGAGAGTTGGAAGATAATTGACAGGTGGCTGCAGGCATTTGGCATGTTGTACTACCCATCTGAAATATCGATTGCCGATAATTCCATGAGATACAGTGTTTATTCATCTGTAGATGTTATGAGTGCTTCTGAGAATGAGTTAGAAAACCCGTATCGAGACCTGTTTAAGGAGTATGTACTTGACTCTATAGTCAGTGAAGACCCGGGACTCGTTGGCATATCCGTAACAGCGACATCACAGGTAATGCCAGCATTTACTTTTGCGAGATTGCTGAAGGAAGTGAACAGGGATATCCATATAACTATGGGTGGTAGCGTTTTTACAAAGCTCATTGATAATCTTCAGGATAATCATACACTTTTCGAACTAGTGGATAGTTTCATAGTATTTGAAGGAGAACATGCGCTTTTAGGGTTAATAGAGCAGCTTGATGGCAAGAAAGATTTCTCTAAGGTTCCTAATCTTGTTTATAGAGAAGGGGATCAGATTCGAGTTAATGAGCCGTTCCATATAGAGGAAATAAATTCACTGCCTACTCCAGATTATGATGGATTCCCTCTGGATCAGTATTTGTCTCCAATGAGGGTATTACCCTTGCAGGGTTCGAGGGGGTGCTACTGGAGAAAATGTACATTTTGTAACCTACATGTAGACAATCTAAAATTCCGATTAAGAAATCTGGATTTAGTGCTTGAAGACATAGAAAAACTGAAAGAAAAGTATAATACAGAATACATGTTCTTCAGTGATGAGTGCATGCCGGTAAAGCAATTGGAAAATATGAGCTCCAGATTAATTAATGATGGCATTGATATAAAGTGGATGGCAGGAGTCAGGTTTGATAAAGGGCTAACAAAAGATGTATTAAATAAGGCAAGAGATGCTGGATGCCTTAAGATGGTATTTGGCCTGGAGTCATCTAATAAAAGGGTGCTATCCTTAATGGACAAGGGGATTGAGACAGAAATGACTAAGAACATAATAGATTATTGTTTGGATGTAGACATTGCTGTACATATGTATGTTATAGTCGGTTTTCCCTCAGAGACCAGGGAGGAAGCACTTGAAACGCTTGATTTTGTAATATCAAATAAGAGATACATGGAGTCTAAAGGTGCGTCATGTCTTGCATGTCTGTTTGAATTGGAAAAGCATGCTCCCATAATGCGTGATCCCGGAAAGTATGGATTGACAAAAATAGGGCATCCAAAACAAGACGATTTAAGTCTTGGTTTCTTTTACGAGACAAGCGAGGGGATGGCCCCTGAAGAGGCAACCAGTGTATACGAGAACGTAAAGACTGAAATTGACAAAAGACTGCCTATATTTCCATACAATTTCTCGATGTCAGACGGATTATTATATTTAAACAATTCAGATAAGGTACATGAATCTGCCGAACGTGGTACACATAGTGAGGTTATATAAATGGATGATGAGAAAATAGACCGCGGAAGAAGGGATTTTTTTAAGGAAACCTTTTCGTATATAGGAAGTGCCGTTGGTGATATAGTTAAAACCAAAGTCACAGCAATAACTAATCCTGGTTCTGATTCTGATGTCAATTCTAAACCAAGACGTTATATAAGGCCACCGGGAGCTTTGAAAGAAAAAGAATTCCTTGCCATGTGTACTAAATGTGATGAATGCGTCAAGGCATGTCCGCATTTTAGTATACGGAAACTAAATAAAGATTTTGATATCGCAGACGGAACGCCCATTATTATACCGGAAGATGCTCCATGCTATATGTGTGAGGGGTTTCCCTGTATAAGTGCGTGCAAGGATGGTGCCCTTGTAGAGGTAACAGAGAAGGCAGAAGTTGCGATGGGCAAGGCGTATATCAATGAAGATAATTGCATGGCATATGGTGCACAATTCTGTGAACAATGTGTAAGGAATTGTCCTATTCCGGATGCAATGTATCAGGAAGACAATAAACCTATGGTGAGAAAAGAAAAATGTGTGGGTTGTGGTATTTGTGAAACTGTATGCAAAACCGTAAACCAGCCAATAGCCATTAAGATCGTTCCGGAGCAGTAATGAATTTTAAAATTAAGGAATTCATAAATTCCCCAATCCCTTAATTAAACAATAAGTGTAAAGGTAAAAATATATGAATGAATGTAAGAAGCTATCTACGTGTGAGTTCTGTCGCGATTTTGAAACATGCAAAAAGCCCGAAAAAGGGTTGAAGCATAATGAATGGGCATTGAGTAACAGGATGGCCCTGATAAAGAAAAAGATTTTGATTATGTCTAACAAGGGTGGTGTTGGCAAGAGTACGGTCACAGTCAATCTGGGAGTGTCTCTAGCTGAAATGGGCTATAAGGTAGGGATTGCAGACGTTGATATGCACGGCCCCAATATTCCGAAAATGCTCGGAGTGGAGGGTGGCAGGCTTAAGGACAATGAGAATGGTATCGATCCATTATCTGTTAATGATAATCTCAAGGTAGTCTCACTGGCTTTTCTTATTGAAAGCCCGGATCAACCTGTTGCATGGAGGGATACTGCAAAGTATGATTATCTCCGTGAATTGGTGGGCAGTATCAACTGGGGCGAACTTGACTATTTGCTGGCTGATTTACCTCCGGGAACAGGGCATGAGCCTATTACCATGATTGAGCTGATGGGAAAGGTAGATGGCGCTATTATAGTTACTACGCCTCAGGATGTTGCGCTTTTGGATGCTCAAAAGGCTATAATATTTGCAAAAGATAGTGATGTACCTATTCTGGGTATTATTGAAAATATGAGCGTCCTGACCTGTCCTCATTGCAATGAAGAGATAGATGTATTTAAATCGGGTGGAGGAAAAAGAATTGCCGATAAGATGAAGGTACCTTTTCTTGGCAGGATACCCCTGGATCCGGAGATTGTTTCCAAATGTGATGAGGGAAAGGCTTTTGTGGCAGGTGATAATGGTTCAAAGAATGTATCTGCTTTTAAGGAAATTACCGAGAAAATTGTGGCAGAGGCTTGAAGACGTTAGTGGCAGAAGAACATGTAATTCCACGGGAAATTGTTTGTGGTTTTTTCTTAAATATTCTTTACAATATAGCCTTGAAATAATACATTTCAAGAAGATCCATACTTTAACAGTAATGTTGATTTGTAAATAATGAACGATTATTTAACATAATAATGATTGATAAACATTCCAGAAAAATAAGCTATCTACGGGTATCTGTCACAGATTTGTGTAACCTGAGATGTGTATACTGCATGCCTCCGGGTGGATCAGAACTGAGCCGGAAAGAAGAGATCCTCAGTCTTGAAGAGATACTGAAACTTGTAAAACATGGGGTAAGTCTTGGTGTAAACAAGATAAGGATTACGGGCGGTGAACCACTTGTCAGGAAAGGTATCATTTCCCTGGTTAATCAAATTGCTGAGATTAAAGGCATTGATGACATAGCAATGACCACTAATGGCGTGTTCCTGAAGGAATTTGCAACGCAATTGAAGAGTAGCGGACTATCCAGGCTGAACATCAGCCTCGATACCATGAGAGAAGATCGTTTTGCGGAAATAACAAGAGGGGGCAATATTGCGGATGTTTTCGACGGGGTTGAAGCAGTATTGAAGGCAGGCTTCAAAGGCACAAAGATGAATGCAGTGGTAATGCGTGGTGATAACGATGACGAAATACATGATTTTGTCAGATATATCATGGAGAGAGATATAGAGCTCAGATTTATAGAGCTTATGGCTTCCGGATGGAAGGATATGGTTAATGAAGATCGCTTTATGCCGACTTCAGAGATAATGGAGAGGGTCCGGGGAGTTGGTGAGCTTGTGCCGGATAAGCAGCGTGTTGGAGGTGGCCCTGCCACTATCTACAGGATAAAGGGTGCACTGGGGTCAATAGGATTTATCTCAGCGGTCTCAAAGCCATTCTGTAGTACCTGTAATCGTCTGAGGCTCACATCTGACGGCAAACTGCGTTCGTGCCTCCTGACTGGGGGAGAGGTTGACATAAAAGACATTCTGCGGTCTTCCAATTTGGATGAAACAGAGATGCAGGATAGGCTGACAGAAGCTTTCTTCAGGGTTACCGACATGAAGCCAATCGTACATTCCGGTAGGAACAGAGCCGTAATGAACCAGATTGGCGGTTGATAATCAAATTTACTTAATCAAGACATATCATGCCAAAAGAATCAAAACTATCCCATATCGACGAAACCGGCGCCTCACGGATGGTAGATGTAAGTGAGAAGGAAATCACCGAACGCATTGCAGTGGCTCATGCCAAAGTTACCATGACTCCGGAAACATTCAGTCTGATTATGGACAAGAAAATAGTAAAAGGTGATGTTCTCGGAGTAGCCCGTGTGGCAGGTATAATGGCAGCGAAAAAAACAAGCGAACTTGTCCCGATGTGCCATCCACTTAACCTGAATTCTGTCAAAATAGACTATACAAACAATAATCTGGATTCCATCGAGATTACTTCAGAGGTGAAGATTACTGCAAAGACGGGTGTTGAGATGGAGGCTCTTACCGCTGTGTCTGTTTGCGCTCTTACTATCTATGATATGTGTAAATCTGCAGACAAATCAATGCTCATAAGTGATATATACCTGGTCAGGAAATCCGGTGGTAAAAGTGGCTCCTTCGAAAGGGAATAGAGAGGTTGTCTGTTATTTGCCAAGTAGGAAATCAGATCAGTACTGATATTCTTCTTATCTTATACAAATGATTCTTCAGCCTTTACTTCCATCATAAGCATAGTCGAAAAGACCTCTTTAGTTGATTCTCTTATTGCCTTTGAAATACCTTCTTCCAAATCCTTAATTTCCATATTCAATATCCTTTCATTTAAAACAAAGTTTGTTAGCCCTCTAAAAAAAGAGGCCAGACAGTGCCTATTTTATTTCTTATTTCCCCTTCTTTTGTACCTTTGCCCATGTGTCTCGGAGAGTTACAGTACGATTAATAACAAGCCTGTCAGCTGTTGAATCAGTATCGATACAAAAATATCCGAGCCTTTCGAACTGAATCCGCTCAAATGGTTTTACGTCTTTGAGGCCGGGTTCTACCATGCAGTCTGAAAGAACCTGAAGTGATTGTGGGTTCAGGTTTGATCTGAAATCTTCTCCTTCTTTTGCCTCTTCAGGGCGTTCCTTTGTGAATAAATGATCATATAATCTGGCTTCGGTACGTAATGCATGCGAAGCTGAAACCCAATGAAGCGTGGACTTTACCTTGCGTCCATCCGGGGCATTACCCCCTTGAGTAGCCGGATCATAACTGCAGTGTAATTCAACTATCTCTCCATCATCGTTCTTAACCACATCAGTACAGGTTATAAAATAGGCATATCGCAACCTTACCTCTCTCCCCGGTCCTAAACGAAAGAATTTCCTGGGAGGGTTCTCCATAAAATCATCCTGTTCGATGTATATAACCCTGGAGAACGGGACCTTCCTCGTACCGGCACTTTGATCTTCAGGATTGTTTACAGCGTCCATCCACTCTTCCTCACCTTCAGGATAGTTGTCTATGACCACCCTCAATGGCTTTAAAACGGCCATTACACGGTTAGAAGTCTTATTCAGGTCTTCACGTAAGCAATGTTCCAGCAGAGCTATATCGATAGTGCTGTTAAACTTGTTTACTCCGATTCGCCTGCAGAATTCACGAATAGCTTCCGGGCTGTATCCTCGCCTGTGCATACCGCAAATAGTCGGCATGCGGGGATCATCCCAGCCAGTAACGTGTTCCTCATCAACCAACTGCAAGAGTTTCCTTTTACTCATGACAGTATAGGTAAGTTCCAGACGAGCAAACTCAATCTGCTGAGGATGATGAACTTCCAGCTTATCAAGGTACCAGTCATACAGAGGCCTGTGGTTCTCAAATTCCAGTGTGCAGATCGAATGCGTAACACCCTCAATAGAGTCTTCCAGGCCATGAGCCCAATCGTAGGTGGGATATATACTCCACTTGCTGCCTGTACGATGGTGTTCTGCATGTAAAATACGGTACATAACCGGATCACGTAAATTCATATTAGGTGAAGCCATGTCTATTTTGGCGCGAAGAACACGAGAACCATCTTCAAATTCTCCCTCTCTCATACGCCTGAACAGATCCAGGTTTTCTTCAACACTGCGATTGCGGTATGGACTGTCTTTGCCGGGTGACGTCAGGGTTCCACGGTACTCACTTGTCTGGTCGGCATCCAGATCACAGACATAAGCGAGCTCCTTTCTGATTAACTGAACGGCATACTCCTGCATCTGCTCGAAATAGTCCGAAGCATAATAGAGATTTTCATTCCAGTTCCAGCCCAGCCAGCGCACATCATCCTGTATAGAGTTAACATACCTGTCTTCTTCTGTGACAGGATTGGTATCATCAAATCTCAAATTACATTGTCCACCGCTGTTCTCAGCCGCTATCCCAAAATTCAGACAGATGGATTTGGCATGGCCAATATGTAAGAATCCGTTTGGCTCAGGGGGAAATCTTGTGATTACCTTTCCGTCCCACTTATTTGCACTTACATCTTCGGCGACAATTGCCCTGATAAAGTCTGCCGAGGGCTGTTTGCTTCCCTCAATTTCCCTGTTTTGATCGTTATCTTGCTGTCCCAATTGGTTTACCCCAATTTACTATTATCGGCTATTTTGTAACTGACTTGAATATATTATCAACAAAAGCTGATTATTTACAGTTTAAAGTTCTAGGATGCTATTTTCTGATGCAAGTTCTTGACATGCACGTATTTGTCATATAGATTATGAGTTGAAAGTGCCTAAAGTGAGCTAAAGTTTGAAGTGAGCTAAAGTAGTGATAAAATAAATTCTTTAATTTTAGGTATTTTAGTAGGGAGACGTTACATGAAGAATGTGTTGATAGTTGGTCATTGTGACCTGGACAATCCTCAAATTACTTCGCTAATTGAGAAAAACTTTTCTGCAAAGGTAACAAGGGTGAAACTATTAAAGAAGACAATAGGTTACTTAGAAAAGCAGGAATACGATCTGGTAATAATTAACAGGGTAGGGGCGTTTGATCAGGAAGGCGGCCTGGAATTGATAAAGGGAATAAAAAAGGACGGCCGTTTTGATACGCCATTGATGATGATTACCAATTACAAAGATCAAATGGACATGGCCATAGAAAGCGGTGCTGTACAGGGATACGGTAAAGACAAACTGTATGATGAAGAAACGGTTGAACTGCTGAGTAAGTATTTAGATTGAATCAGAAAAGGAAAGTTCACCGCAGTGGGCGCAGAGAAAAGATATAATGTAGGTTAATAGGCAAATCCAAATGTCAAAGCCTAAATGCCAAATCAATGCTTAAGGATCAAATGAGCTAAACAGTAGATGTTTTTTTCTTAGATTTGAGCTTTTGATTTTGGATTTCATTTGAACTTTGAGCTTGGTCATTTGAACTTACACGGCTAAATTCTTTAATTCCAAAATTACTTATCATAATTCAATGTCTCACCTTCGGATTTGGCTATTACTACTGCACCGCAGCTATCACTCCATACGTTGACTGATGTCCTGAACATGTCGAGTATCCTGTCAACAGCCAGTATCAATCCTACACCCTCCAACGGCAATCCGACAGCGGATAGAATTATAGAGATCATTACAAAGCCTGCCATTGGGATTCCTGCCGCACCGATAGAGGCGAGCAGTGCGGTTGCTACCACAATTGCCTGCTGAACGAAAGTCAGTTCTATCCCATATGCCTGAGCTATGAACATGGCCGCCACACATTCATACAATGCTGTACCATCCATATTTATAGTGGCTCCAAGAGGTAAAACAAGACTGCTTACCCTGTTGGAAACTCCTGATTTCTCTTCTACTGTTTCCAGTGTTAATGGCAGGGTTGCGGACGATGATGAAGTCGAGAATGCCGTGATAAGGGGAGTCCTGAGGGCTTTAAAATGGGTATATGGGTTTATCTTCCCAAACAGTCTCAGGATTAATGGAAGGACTATAATCGCGTGTATGCCTAAGCCGGACATTACGGCTATCATGTAGAGGCCCAATCTACTGGCGATGTTCAGTAATGCCGCGGTATCACTTGCCTGTCGTGATACAGTCAATGCAACTATTCCAAAAACACCAAGTGGGGTAAACTTAATAATTAAGTGTGTTATCTTCATCATCAACTCAAAGCCGGCATTAAGAGCAGTGACGCAGAAGTCCTTGTGTTTTCCTGATATTTTTGTAATAAAAATACCTGCCAGGATAGAGATGAAAATAATAGGCAGCATCGTGCTGTTAACAAATGCTACGAAGATATTTTCCGGAATTATACTTATTAAAGTACTCCCGAATGACTCTTTAGCACTTGCCAGTCCCTCTATGGGTTCTGTAAATCCCATATCCGCACCCACACCCGGTCTTAAGATATTTACCATTAACAATCCGGCAAGTATTGCGAATATACTCGTGATTATATAATATGAGATTGTCTTCAGGCCCAGTTTCCCCAGGCTGCCTGAGCCTATATTTGCAATGCCGGATGCTATTGAAGTGACTATTAATGGTATGATCAGCATCTTGAGTGCACGCATGAATATCACACCCATCCAGCTGATATAGCTAACATATTCAGTCAGATAAAGGCCGTATAATATGCCTAATATTAATGCTGTTAAGATTTGCCAGTGTAATGGAAACTTTTTCATTGGATCAATCCCTTAATTCTTGAATTCCTCAATCTATTATATACTGTGCTCTAACAATATCTTTTCAATTGCTTGACGAATAGAAGAATCTGTGTCAGGTACAATTACATTGTTTATGGTAATTGTTGGATAGGAATCAATACCGCGTTCCATTGCGTGTTCCTGGTCTTTAGCGATCTGTTGATCGATCGTAATACTGTTAATATAGTCATTTATATTTTGTGGTATCTGATCGTATTGGGCAACAAGATCAATGAGAGTACGCCAATCCCATGGTCCATTATGTTCGATCAGGGCTTCCTGAATTATGCTGAATTTTCCAACAAAACGCGCATACTCTGCGATCTTAATAGCGCGCTGAGCCTCCCTAGTCAACCCCGGTGGGCGTAGTACAACTCTTCTCTGATGAAGTTCAGAAGAGACAGTTTTGGCTAGAGTCCATACTTTAGATACATTTGAATCTGTGTAGTCAGCAAAGATGTCTATTATGATGGGGCTATCAAGGTTCAATAAGATTTCATCGGATTCCTTTCCGGATTCAAGACTTTCCAGCACATAACTGATTTCGGCCTTACCGGCACTGCATCCAAAACATGCAGGTAGATTGGGACTGCCCGGCAGGTATTTACCGCATTGGCAGGGACATTTGCGATTGGCGAGAATTTCATCGATTAACTCGATAATTTCATCCTGTTGGATTATTTCCTCAGCTTCACATTCCTGATAAATTGCTTGTGTAACCGGCACTGCTTCAAAAACGAAGATGACGGAAATCAATAATAAGAAAGTGCGTAAAGAATGCTTTACCAGAGTATTTAAAAGATTGTAAGGATTAATCATCATATTAAACTTGTGGATGTCATTAAATTTGTGCCATCTTACGTAAAAGCGGATAATTAATCAAGAAGGGATTATTGCAGAAAGTTCAGTTATCAGTAACAATAAGTCGTTTTCCTGTGAATGTATTATTAAATGTCTTGATCGGAACTGCAACAGGGTCGAGGGGGTCAACACCCGGAGGGAAAATTTTACCTGAAAGCTTTCCGGTAACTTGCTGATAAACATTATCGAATTCGACAGTGAAGGTGAACAGTGCCGATCCGACACCATCTTTTAAGGAATTGAAATCTAGTGTTCTGGCCGTAATCTTCCTTTCTCCTGTCTCCTTCCATACTCCCTGCTGGTTGCTGAATTTGATGTCGAACTGGAACGAATGAATGCCAAACCAGCTGCCATCCGCAGTGATTGTAACAATTCGGGAACCGCCTTCATCAGCCTCAGTCAGTAGATACGTGCCGGCAATTTTCTCGCCGATAGCTGAATTACTCCTACCGGCTCTGACCTCGTTTGAGCATAAGATACATAAAAACAAGAACGTAGACAAAATAGCCAGAGTATTTAAAAGATTGTAAGAATTAGACTTCATATCAAGATTATAGCTATCATTAAATTCGCATTATCTTACGTAAAAGCAGGGGTGTTTTGCAAGACAAAAGACATATTTAACGCAGAGGACACAGAGAGAAAAACTTTGGCCACGGATAGACACGGATCTACACTGATGCAAAAGCAAAGAAAAAAGACGAAAGGCAAAAGACAGACACGGATTTCCCCCAGACAAACATCGCCGAGGGCAAGTAAAAGGCACGAATTGACACTAAGGTGAAAGGAAAAAGACATTACTCACACAAAGACGCTAAGAACGCAAAGGGGGAAAAGGCAGCATTGTCAAGTTGGCTTAAATTGCAATATCTCCCTGCTCACCTGTACGGACTCTGTATGCGTTTGATACGTCTGAGACATATATCTTTCCGTCTCCAATACTTCCAGTTTGAGATATAGAAATAATAGTCTGCACCATTTTATCTACGTTTTCATCAGCAACGAAAAGTTCAATCTTTATCTTAGGCAGTAAATCCACCCTGTACTTCTTTCCTTTCCATACTTCACTTACGCCTTTCTGACTACCGTGTCCTTTTATATCTGTGACTGACATCCCTTCATATCCTTGTTCCTCAAGGGCATCTTTGGTCATGTCAAATTTCTCAGGACGAATGAATGCTTCTATCTTTTTCATAAAGTATTCTCCCTTCCACCGAAAAGTTCCACAAAATTATTTTAACTACTGTGTAATGAATCTATTAAACAGAAGAAGAGTTAGATCCTGAATCAAGTTCAGGATGACAATTCTCAGGCGATATTTAGAATGTGTTAAAAGTGGTTGATTTAACCACGAAAGACGCGGAAAATCACGTAAAAAAACATAGAATGCTCACCGCGAAGACGCTCCCCGGACAGAAGGCGCCGAGGACAAGAAAGAACGTAGAGAAGCGAAATTATTCGTATTTGTGCGAATATAAATAAAATAAAAAAAGTATTTGACATAAACGGAGAAATCTATATACTTCTGCAATTGAGACTCTGTCTCAACTATTATTTGCTCCTGTTACTTTATTCTGCATAGGCTTTAAAAGAAGTCTCTGTTTAAATTAATTTGCCTTATAGAATATTAATGTCAAAAAGATTCTTGTCTCTTTTCATTATTGTAAGCTTTGTAGTTCTCTTCTTAGGTGGCTCTCGATTTATTTCTGCTCAAGAAAGTGCATATGCTGCTGATTTATCTAATAATGCTCATTCATCAGGTGTGTATAAACCCGGATTTTTTAAACACGAACGGCTTCTTGATGTTTTTCACAAAAGTGATCGCCTTGAAAGCAAGGGGCTCACGATTGAATTGGTCTATACCGCTGACTTTTTAACAAATCACACAGGTGGATTAAAGAAATCAGGTGCCGATATTGATACGTCTGTAAGTTATCTTGGAAATACTGACTTGACAGCTGAACTTGATACGGAGGTGGCCGGACTATGGAAGGGCGGTAAATTTTTTATCTACTTACTTGACAACCATGGCGCAACTCCCTCTGAATTTAGAATTGGTGATTTACAGACCGTAAGCAACATTGAGACTAAGGATTCCACAAGGTTGTTCGAATTGTGGTATGAGCAAACTTTTGATTTGTTTGGTACAGACTTGTCTATGTTAATCGGTCAGCACGATTTGAATTCTGAGTTTGATGTCACTGAATATGGATCACTTTTTACACACTCTTCTTTTGGTATTGGGCCGGAAATTTCGGCTAATGTTCCTGTTTCAATATTTGCGGTAGCGGCTCCTGCTATCAGGCTTAAATGGGAACCGAACGATTCCCTGTATTTTATGGCTGCAGTTTATGACGGCGACCCCGGAGATCCGGATGTGAATAGGGATGGAATGCGCTGGAGACATTCCAGTACAGAAGGCTTTATGTACATTTACGAGATGGGATATCATTTCGGGGATCCGGAAGAGAGCAGTACCTTTCCGGGATCGTATAAGCTGGGGTACTGGGAACATACTGCTGAATTTGATGATGTCCGTGACACTGATGTAAACGGCAGTCCCCTGGAACATCAAAGAAATTATGGCATGTATTTCCTGTTTGATCAGATGCTGATCCCGGGTGAAGGGAATAAGGGGCTGGGAGCTTTTTTTCAGGTAGGAGGAGTACCGGGTGACAGGAACGAGGTTGATTTTTATGTTGGTGGGGGAGTTCATTATCAGGGAATTGTACCTTCCAGAGAGGATGATGTGCTTGGGCTGGCGGTGGCACACGCCTCCATAAGCGGGAATTTGCGTGATGCAGAAGACGTGGCTGAGTCTGATGGTTCTACATATCACAGTAAGGACAAACATGAAACTGTCGTCGAGTTAACGTACAAGTCACAAATCACTCCGTGGCTTTCCATACAGCCCGGAGTACAGACTGTTTTCAATCCCGGGGCAGACTCCTCGCTAGATGATGCCGTGATTTCTATATTGAGATTTCAGATAAATTTTTAGTACTGTTTCAATAAAATGTGTATTTGGTTTTAACCCTCTCTATGTTTCTGGAATTTTTTAAAAAAGAGTGAGCGGCTTTGCGGTGAATGTCCTTTTTCAATTTAAAAGCTAAATTTAAATTGAATTGACTTTGCAGAATATTCATATACTATTATTAATAAATGTGATTGAGACTCATTATCAATATACATTGTAGTGTTGTAACTCTTTGATGAAATGATACTTATATATAGCGGATTTTAAAATGCATGATCTAAAAACAGAAAAATCTGATTCTAAGGCAATTGACTATCGTATTGCACTGGTTGGTAATCCGAATGTAGGGAAGAGTGTGTTGTTCGGATTGTTTACCGGTAAGTACGTGACAGTATCTAATTATCCTGGAACTACAGTAGAGGTTTCCAGAGGTATGTATTCGGGTTCTAACAATACTATTGAAGTGATTGACACTCCGGGGGCTAATAGCCTGATCTCACACTCAGAAGATGAGAGGGTTGCACGCGATATCCTTCTTAGAGATGAAGAGAAGAAGATAATCCAGATAATAGATGCTAAGAATTTACACAGAGGATTAATGATTACAACCCAGCTTGCTGAGATGGGCCTTCCAATATCCATAGGCTTGAATATGTGGGACGAGACACTGGACAGAGGTATGTCCATTAACACTGATAAACTACAGGAAATACTCGGTGTTGATCTGGTAAAGACTATCGCAACTCAAAAGTATGGAATCAACGCATTAAGGAACTCGGTTAACTCGGTAAGGGTCCCAAAGACAAGCATATATTACGGAGAGGCTATTGAGGAGGGTATTAAAAGGATTGAGGAATTACTGCCGGACAACCTTGTTGTGAGAAAAAGGGCCATAGCCATTATGTTGTTATCGAGTGATGAGGATTTAGAAGAAACATTGAACCTCGACAATCAGGTTCTTGAAACTGTTCGCAGGATCAGGGACGAAGTGCAAAGTCAATACGGCCATCCTTTGAGTTATATGATAATCAGAAAGCGTAGCGAGTATGTTCATGATTTACTGAAAGGAGTAGTAGGTTCTGGAAAAAAGGAAGAACAAGCAGAAAAAGCAGGTACAGTATCAAGAAATACATTCTTCTTCTTCATTAT
>Ga0208524_1000722_pt1 | contig 16699 bp, 8 predicted proteins | sample ETNtaG_28_FD_185779 | JGI IMG/M metagenome (GOLD analysis project Ga0208524, IMG submission 185779) | Marine microbial and viral communities from oxygen minimum zone, Eastern Pacific Ocean - ETNP201406SV61 (SPAdes) (version 2) | ecosystem: Environmental > Aquatic > Marine > Oceanic ... | reverse complement strand
GAATTTGGTATTGACTTCAGCATTATGGATCGTGTTTCCGTTGAATTCACCCAATCCAGCTCCACGAATGAAGATCAGCTTCTTCCTGTACCTCTAGCCGGTTTTTATGGTTATAGTTCTCAGTGGCAGAATGCGGGTACACTCGAAGCGGACGCGACAGAACTATCAATAAACGCATCTGTGATTAACACCAGAGATATGTCATTAACCATGGGGCTTAACTGGGATAAATATGATCAGCAAATCACGGAATTCAATATGCCGGCATACTTGTATAGTGCTGGTGGTCCGTTAGTCTTTTACATGAAAAATAAAACCCAATATGCATCTTTCTGGGGAACAAAATGGACGAGAGAAACCAGTGAACTTCCTGCAGACGACCTGCAATATGCGAGCCAATTTCAAGTGAATGATGAGGGATTCCTGGTTTGGGTAGGCGAAGGCAATACCTATAAAGATGGAATCGCCAAAACATTGTGGGGAAAACAAAGCTCAGATATGAGCCAAACCTACAATTGGGGTCGCCCCATCCAGTATGTTGATCCAGATAGTAAAACACCTAAACTTCATCAAATCGGTACTTCTGTACCTGATTTCGGTTACGCATTCAATGCCAATTTCCGTTTTAAAGGCCTAACAGTTTATACCCTGTTTGACGGTCAAAAAGGCGGCAACATCTATAACCGCACCCGTCAATGGGGTGCCCGCGAAGCTGCCACCGGTGATGTAGATCAATATGGTAAAGATGACGGGTTGAAAAAACCTACAATCTATTATCGGGATCTTTATCATGTGAACGCACCAAACGACTTCTATGTTGAAGACGCTTCTTACCTTAAATTGCGCGAATTAGCTGTCAAATTCAATATAGCCAGCCTGATTGATCTGCGAGGATTTGGTATCAACGGTTTAAACGTGGGGATTGTTGGTCGTAATCTGATTACATGGACAGACTATAAAGGCTATGATCCGGAAGTGGGTCGTGGCGGCGGTCAGCTCGGTTCTGCGGTGAATGCCCGTGTGGATTCATACACATATCCGAACTACCGGACATTTTCATTAACAATGGATATAGATTTTTAAGGAAAGGAGAGCATACATATGAATATCATAAAGAAAACAACAAGCCTTACTTTGGTTGCGGTACTAGCCATGTCCGGCTGTGCCGACCTGGATATCACCAATTCCAATGCACCCGACCAAGCTCGTGCTCTTGCAAAACCCGAAGATGTTGAATCTTTGATTAAGAGTACGTTTTTAACCTGGTGGCAGGGAACACATACAACGGGAGGTTCTTTTAACCCCGGTGTAATGGCAGATGCCAATACGTCCTCTTGGGGGAATTACGGCATGCGAGAACTTTCATCTGAACCCCGTGCAGCCGCAAATAACAGTCCCGCATGGAACTACGCCTATGCTTTGGAACAACCCTGGTATAGTTGGTATGGCGCTATTTCTGCTGCGAAAGATGGTTTATCCTCAATAGCGGCAGGTCAAGAAGGCGGAAAAAGCTTCTTAGCCGATGCCGATTCAGATACGAGAGCGAAAATATTCGCCAATTTCATTATGGGTATATCAAATGGAATGGTTGCCATTTACTATGACAAAGGGTTCCTGGTAACAGAAGATACTGATTTCAGTCAAGAAATCAGTACCGTGCCCTACGATGAACTCATGGCGGGTGCCATTGCTATTTTAGACCAGGTCATCAGTGATTGTAATTCCAACGCTGCTGTTTCTTTACCGGAAGGGTGGCTACAAATCGGGGACCTCACGCTGGGAGATCTTGGTAAAATAGCCCACAGTTTTATTGCCCGTTTTAAAGCAGGCGTTGCCCGGACCCCTCAAGAGCGGGGTACTGCAGATTGGGCATCCATCAAAAGTCATGCCTCCCAAGGCGCGCCCATGGCGCCTGCAGGTGATGGTGATTACTGGTGGACCCGTACACAGTATTATACTGGTGTTTCTGCAAGTTGGGGCCGTGCCGACTACAAAATGCTTGGTCCCGCTGATAAATCCACTGGTTATGCAACCTGGCTGGGCGATGGTTCTGATGCAACCATAGCTGGGCGTAAAGCCTATTCAATGGAAACAGATGATGCCCGCATTACAGGCCCACTGGATGCCGATGGCCTCCAGACTCAGGGGCTCTATGCTAAAAATGAGTATCGAACTCGTTTAGTTGCATCTCGCGGAACCTATCATCAGACTTATTATCTGTTCAATAGAACACGTGACTATGCTGTTGACCAAGGACTTGTGGGTCCTATGAAGGATATTAATCAGTCTGAGCTGGACCTTCTGCAGGCAGAAGCAGCGCTTCGTTCCGGTGATGCAGCTGGGGCTGCAACGCTCATTAACAAAACGCGTGTCAGTAATGGCGCTTTAACAGCCGCCGCCGCCGGTGATGGGATTGGTTCTGTATCTGATGCAGTCAGTGCGTTAGATGGCGGTTCCTTATGGGCCAAGTATAAATATGAAAAGATCATAGAAGGATGTCTCATGCATCCTTATACTGGTTATACCGATCGTCGCGGTTGGGGTGACCTGGTTAAGGGTACACCCACAATGCTGGCAATCCCTGGCAAAGAACTTGAAATCTTACTGATGGAAAATTATACCTTTGGCGGTCAAGATGCTGTAGGTACGCCGGGAACAGCTGGTAAAATCCGAAATAATGGATATAGAAGTCGCGGTTTTAATATTGAATGGGAAAGAGTGACGCCCCTAAATAAAGCGGATTTACATTAAATCCTGATTAAAATTAGGTTAAAAAAAGGCTCCGCATTTGTGGGGCCTTTTTATTAATATTCATATATGATGTTAACGAAAAAAATATCGGCTACCTTGTTAATTTCTGCCTTGATCTGGATTGGATGCAGCGGTGCCCCATCTGGCGCCATAACAGAATATCGAACAACGGTTGGTACGGCCACTATAGATGATTTTAATATGTTATCAAATAAACTATTGAATCGACATCGTTACCCTGTGGATCGTACACTGGATAGAGGCATGGGTGCTATAATCGAATGTAAGTATAAATATCCTGATATTTCTAATGAAGAAGCGCTGAAGGGTATCCGAGAAATCAGATATATACTAACGGTTGAAGCAAGGGCGAAAGGGAGCGGTGGCGGTATGTATTCGGTCCGGGTTCTTGTACGGTCTTATGGACGATTCGGCGGGAATGAAGACTGGGTGAATATTCCAGTCAACGATGAAACCAAGCGCAGTGTTAAATCATTTGCCAATGATTTAAAAACAGAATTCGAAAATAAAATTCGTTCATTTTAATTTATATCATTTCTCTTCCCCATAAGGGGAAGACCAAGATGGGGGCAAACACAAATGAGGAAGATTAATCTTCCAGCCGTGGATCTTAATGACGGATCCGTCGTATTGTGGTTTAATTTATTTATTAATCAATATAGATTCATTTTCAATTACTCGGTACCAACCATCAGAATCAATCCCTGAAAACGTTTGTGTTGTTTGGGATCCAGGCCAAAAAATATTGATCGTTTTAATTTTGCCATCTTTTCCGAGACCAATCATTTGATCAAGGGGGTTCCCCCCAAAACTGCCACCACTAGACACAGTGCGATGAACAACAAATCCACTCTCTAAAACAATTTTTATCCGCGCTCCAAGGGCTAATCTATTTGTATCCATTCCCTGCAAAGACAGTCCCACCCAGCGGTTTTTCCATCCTCCGGGATTTTCAAAAAGAACATTTTGATACACACTGCCCTCATAGGCGCCACCCAGAACTGCATGAACATCTAAATCACCATCTCGGTCGAAATCAGCATAAGAAACACCGTGCCCTTTTTGCAGGTGGCCAAATCGGCCATGAAAGGTTACATCGTCGAAAGATTCCCCCCTTTTATTTAAAAACATACGGTTGGGCTGCATAGATCGATAATCAGGGTCGCCGGTCCCAGCATAAAAGTCAAGGAATCCATCATTGTTGAGATCACCAAAATTACTTCCCATGGTGAGAAGAGGGTGATCCAAGTTGGCTTTTTTAGTCACATCAGTGAATGTGCCATCTTTGTTGTTTTGATAAAGCCGAGGAGATTCACCATCATGTTTTAATCCAAGATAATCCATGGCCACATGGCCGGAGCTGTTATCATAGCCGGATACCCAGATATCTTCCCAGCCGTCATTGTTGAAATCCCAAAACCAGGCAGGGAAACTATTGAGGGGTTCAGTAACACCAGATTTTTTTGATATCTCTTTAAAGTGATAATTGTTTTCCGGCCCGCTATTTTGGAATAGCAGGTTGGGTTCCCCCAAGCGAGAGATATATAAATCCAAAAATCCGTCATTATTGATATCCCCCCAAATAACAGCTTTTATAAACCCAATGGCATTGATATTATGCGCTTGGGCTACATCAGAAAAAGTGCCATCACCATTATTTTGATAAAGTTCGGAAATATGGTTGGAGCCCCCGGTGTTTTCATTGCCGATAAAAAGATCGAGCCAGCCATCGTTGTTAAAATCTCCCCAGGATGCCGTTTGGGTGGGATGTTCAGAATAAATACTGGCTGAGATAGTCACATCTGTGAATGTGCCATCACCATTATTTTTTAACAATGAATTAGGATGGTTTCCATCTTCTCCAAACCATCCACCGCGCAACACAAAGACATCAACCCAGCCATCATTGTCATAATCGCCATGGACCATATTGAGGCCCCCCGTAATCCCAATTAGATTGGCAGATTCGGTTCGGTCCTCAAATCCGCGATTTCCCATATTCTTAAAATAATGGAGTTGATTGTCCAACCCCCAGGATGAGACCATAATATCGATCAATCCATCCCCATCAAAATCGTCAGCGATTGAACCGCCGGCAAGGCTAATATGATCTAGGCCGGCAGATTCGGCGATTTCTGTAAATTCAGGAAATGTGATTGAATCAGAAGGTGTGAGCTGTGGGATTAGCCAACGATGAGGTACTTTATCTGGATAGTCCCCTTTCACCATATAAGCGAGGTTTATTAACCACCGATACACATAGTCCTTTGGATTTTTTTCCAAAAGAGATTTATAAATGTTAATTGCTATCTCAGCGTTGTTTTTATTACGATGAATCCCAGCACCGCGAATGGGCATGATACAAGATTCTGCATTATGGCCATCCAGGCAGTTTGTTTCTTCTCCATGGCGGAAATGGGTGATTGCCAATAAATCCTGAATAGCGGTCATGAATGATTCGGGAGGATTGATTTTAAGCGAATCAATTGTATACAGTACATCGTTGTATTGATCAATGGACTGTTGGGTGTATCCTGCATTCAACATTTCGTTTGCGATAACAGATTGATGTTGGAGAGCAGCAGAAATGTGATCATCAAAAGTTTGATTTTGCAGCCAAGCCAATCTTTTTTTATTGGCATATAAATTTATTTCAGGGTTAACCATTTCTGCTTTTTCTGAAAGGATCCGAATCATTTCTTGGTGGCTTTTTAATTCAGCTGATTCGCACCCCCAACAGGTGAGTAAAATCGATAATATCAGAATGGGTTTTAAATTTATCACTTAACCAATATTGACTCATTAATTAACAAGGTGGGAATTTTGTTATCGATAGAAACAAACTGCTCACTATTTACCAAAAACAAATAACAAAGTTTCCGTACAAGCGCAATCACAGGACGTTATGTCCTGTGAGAGATTTGATAGTTGAGCGGGAACTGTTAATATTTAAAACGCCTGTCCAAAGAATACAGCATTCAGGAATAATCCATTTGTCCCATACCAAAAAGCGCGAAAATTTGGATTATCCGCAAAAAGCACAACATGCCCCCGGCCCTGTCTGCGCGCAATGATGGATGCGCTTCCTTTTATTTCAGCCAATTTTTCTTCCGAGATATAACCACTGAGCAACGGTGCTTCTGTATAGCGCCCCACGTTGGCAGCAGTTTTTGCAGATAATGAATAAAAGGCATCACCGCGCCTGAAAACTGGTGCCGATTTTCCATATCCATACGCAATTGGATGGGTGTTATCTAAAACAATTTCAAAAATGGCACCGCCGATTCGCTGAGCACCGATTACCGCCGGGACTTGATCATAGGGAATATCCAGCGTATCTATTATCCCTTTTTTGAGTTTTTCATCCAAAATCTTTTTATTAACCACCCACTTTGATCCGGTTTGGGTCGCGATTAAGGTTCCCCCATTTTTGATCCATGTTTTGATCGCCAATACATCGTTTGAGTCTAAGTTGACATAATTGCCATCGGGAATAATAAGTGTATTGTATTTAGATAATTTTGTGGCGTTAAGTTTTTTCGCATTCAGCAGGGAAACAGGAATTCCCATTTTGTGGTTTAATAAATGCCAAACTTCCCCCACACTATAGGATGAGGTGCCTTCTCCGGAAAAAATCGCCACCTTTGGTTTATGAAGCACACCCTGGAATGCACCGCCCAAATCTGGCCCCATTGGCGTTGCAGCACTATTTGTTGCATAAATGCTTACATGGTCGAGTTCAGCGAGATGGGTTACCATTTTATATATATCATCAGGCGAAATATTTACATCTGCATCCCGCTGATGGACGGGGATAACAATCGTTCCCCGATCGAATTGGATTTCTTTTCCATCAATGATTGCAGAAAATGGCAATGTGGTAAGCCTTGGGAGGATTCCTGAGTTCAGAATAGTGTATAATGCTTTGGGGGCATAATAGCGATCCCATTTCATGAGATAAGCCGATTGGGCTCGTCCGCCAATGACATCCCCGCCATTTAGTTCAACCGGGCTGAGCTGTGTTCCTAAATAAGCGGATGGGTTTTGGCGTAATTCGTATGATTCAACGCCATAGGCAAGGGGGAGGGTCCAGGCAGATACATCATAAAAAAGAGAATCCCGAAAGGTTACCACCTTCTCCATTATGCCTTTTAAGAACCGCGTCTGGGGTTGGTTGGTTGGGACGATTACCGCATCACCTGGTTTAAACTTTTTCTGTTTTATCGTCAGTATTTTTTTCAGTTCATGGGCCACAATGCGATGTTTTTGAAGATTTTGAATCAACATTTGGGCGCGGGTTCTATTTTTCTTTAGACTAATTACGTAACCCGTTGCCGGATTCTTTTTAGCTGCATCCGGTGCTGTCGCATAGAAATCACGCTGGTAAGAGAGAAATTCTTTCCGAAGGTCGGTTAGTCCATCCAGCGTTCCCAGGGTGGACACAAAGTGATTGCGAACGGTGAATGCATAGGTCATACGCCCTTGGTTGGTTTCTGTTTCCAGTGCACGAGATGAGGCCTGTTCAAACAAAATACCCACTGATCCATGGATATCACCGAAGGTGGATCCCTTTCCATAATAAAAATCATCATAGGACTGTTGAGAATAGTACATGGATTGGATACTATCTAATCGTTTGGCGTGGTAGGGCGCCAGCTTTCCCGCAAGTTCAAATGTTTTTTGCGGCGTATTGGGATTATTTCGGCTGGGGATACCGGGCTGAAAAAAGAATGTTGAGTTCGATCCCATTTCATGGGCGTCCAATAAAAATTGAGGACGCCAATGGTGAAATAATGCAACGCGGCCATTGGACTCCGGCTGTGTAACCGGCATCCAATCCCGGTTCATATCAAATAGATAATGGTTGGTTCTTCCTCTTGGCCAGGGCTGGTTATGTTCCCTGTCTTGTGTGTCGGATGTGGGGACAGCACCGCGGTTGCCATTTACCCAGTTCACAAATCGATCCCGCCCATCCGGGTTAAACATGGGATCAATAATTAAAACCATATTTTTTAACACATCATCAACTTGCTTTCCATTCCCCGCTGCCAGATGATACAATAAAAGGAGAGAGGCTTCTGTACCGCTGGCCTCATCTCCGTGGATAGAAAACCCCAGATAAGCCACCATTGGCATTTTATTTAAATCTTTATCGGTAACCCCCTTTGGATTATTCGACAATGTTAAGTTGGCCAATCGGATGGCCTCCAATTTTTCGTGGTTGTCCGGGTGGGTCACGATGGCGTGAATCAGACGGCGCCCTTCGTGGGTTTTCGCATGGTCTTCCAAAATAATTCGGTTACTTCGAGAAGCCATTGCTTCAAAATAATCGATGACCTGATCGGTCCGCGTATGGCGAGATCCGATTTGATGTCCGATAATTTCTTCCGGTTTCGGGATAGAAGCATTATACCGGACGCCCCTGATTTTCATGGGGAGTTGAATATTGTCTTGTGAAAACAAAAATGAAATCAGAATAATGAATGAAAAATGCTTCATGATACTTCTCCTCAATTAAATTAATGGATTAATTTAAAACAGGAACATTATTCAAATTTGATTAATTCATCATCATTAAATTATTATTTTAAACTGTTCAGAAAATAATTACAGGTAAATTCAAACTTGAATGAAGATAAAGATATGAAACCATTTGTTTTTCAAATAAGTGTTAAGCCGGATACTGTCGGTGAGATTGGCCTGCCAAAAAGGCCGGCAACCCAAGTCCAAATTGATATAGCGGGATTGACGGGTGATTATAACTGCTATCGCCAGAAAAAGAATGCCCCAGATTTGGCCGCATTAATTATTTCAACTGATGTGCTGGGTGAACTAAACAAAGAAGGATGGCCGGTGAAGCCCGGGGATTTGGGGGAAAATCTGACGATTGCTAATATTGATTATGGTCCAATTTCTCCCGATCAAAAATATTCTATCGGTGAAGTGGAAATTGAAATATCCTACACTTGTGATCCTTGTGCCAATTTATATGCACTTCCCTATGTGGGCGATAAACGGAGGTTTGAATTCATTAAAACAATTATGAATCGCAGGGAATGGTATACCCGCATCCTAAATGAGGGCAGTATTTTAGTGGGGAATTCTTTTTCAATTATTTGAATTGTAGTCATAGAAAATGAACGAATTAAGTAAGGAATACATGCGGAAATTTCAATATACTTTATTAATGACCTCCTTTTGTGTTGGAATTAGTCAAGATAGTTCCATATTCAAAGCACCGCCCGACATGGAAACCATGGTTGGTATCTATGGCAATGGTATCGTGGAAGCCAATGATGGCGGAGTGGTCGTTGTTGGATGGATAAAATACCAGAGCAAAGAATATCGTGACCATGATTTATGGATTATTAAAACGGATCAAAGTGGTAATGAAGTTTGGCAAAGGCGACTTGGCGGCAAAAGCACTGATAGAGCTAACGCAGTTATAAAAACTAAAAATGGCGATTTTGTTATTGCGGGTGAAACCTATTCGTTTGGTGAAGGAACATATGATATGTGGGCCATTCGATTTAATGACGCAGGAAATATTGTTTGGCATAAAACTTACGGAGGGAAAGGTGTAGATAGGGCCTATGCTGTCTGTTCTGGCAATGACAACGGAATTATTCTCGCCGGATTTTCAGATTCTTTTGGGAATGGATCGAGTGATGGTTGGGTAGTGAAATTGGATGAGTGGGGAAAGGAAATATGGTCCAGGTCATATGGTGGTCCGGGGGTCGATAGGTTTTATGCAATCAAACCAATAAAAGATGTGGGATATGTATTAACTGGTTATACAACCACAACAAGTAAGGGAGCGCTCGATTTATGGATACTTTTAATAAATGATCAGGGCGAATTACTTTGGGAAAAAAGATGGGGTGGGAAAAGTGACGATAGAGGAAATACAATCGCAATATCCCCAGATGGGAAAATACACATAGCTGGAGGAACCTATTCTAGGGGGAAAGGAAGAGAAGATATCGTTCATTTAAAACTGGATCAGAAAGGAACCCTTCTCTGGGAGAAAAGCTATGGGGAGGAACAAAGCGATGGAGCAAATTCAATGATAATTACCAGTCAGGGCGAGTTGGTTTTCGCAGGATATACCGAATCAAAGGGAGGAGGGTATCGCGATGGTTGGATTGTTCAAACAGATAAAAATGGAAAGAAAATCTGGGATAAAACTTATGGCGGTGCTACGACAGACCAATTTAACAGTATTCAAGAATTAAGGGATGGTGGATATATTATATCGGGGCTTTCAAAATCTACCGGATATCGAGAAACAGACATATGGGTTATTAAAACTGATTTAACCGGTGAAGTTTTGTGGGAGCAAGTTTTTAAGAAACCCAAGATTGAGTAGCTTCTCTTGAGCGCCTTGTATGTAAAGAACATGGTTTGCAGACGCTGTGTCCGTGTGGTTCGTGAAGTATTGAATGTCAGCCTATCCGACTATTTATCAAACCATTCTCAACAATTAATCGAGATTTATGGTTATAGATCAATCAAATTCAGTTGAATTAAAAATCAAGGGCATGCACTGCTCCGCCTGCGTGGTAACAGTAGAACGCGCTTTAAACAAGGTGGACGGTGTGCAGAAGTCTGCTGTGAACCTCACTTTAGAGAAAGCACGGATAGAGGGGAATATAAGCTCAGACCAATTAATAAAGGCTGTTGAGCGGACAGGTTATGAAGCTGAATTGATTGAGGGGGATAAACCACCCCAAGATGATAATCCGGACAAAAAATTGAACCATGCCAAATATCAAATGGTTTTTGCTTGGGTGGCTACCACAATCATTATGCTGTGGATGATTCCCAATTGGATTTCGGGCATTATGTGGCCCAGTGATACCTTATATATATACGGCATGATTGGTTTAAGCGTCATTGTTTTGGTTTTCCCGGGCAGGGAGACCCTCAAATCAGCCTGGCGGTCAGCGATACATTTTTCTCCCAATATGGATGTCCTGATAGCTTTGGGGTCTTTAGCATGTTTGGTGACAGGTGGTTTAAAAGCCATGGGAATGAATATTCACTCATTTGCGGGCATTGCGGGAATGATTATGGCCTTTCATTTAACAGGGCGATATATCGAAGCAAAAGCCAGAGGAAGGTCGTCCCAGGCCATTAAACGCCTCATGTCTTTGGGGGCAAAAAATGCAATTATTCTAAAGGAAGGCAAAGAAATTGAAGTGGCCGTGTCCAGCGTTCATGTGGGTGACATCATGGTGGTGAAGCCGGGAGAGAAAATCCCCACTGATGGTTTAATCGTTAAAGGCGAAAGCGCCGTGGATGAATCAATCGCTACTGGCGAATCCCTGCCGGTAAATAAATCAGAAGGGGACAATGTGATTGGTGCCACCATTAATATAGATGGGTCGATAAGGGTAGAGGCGACTAAAATAGGGAAAGATACATTTATCTCCCAAATGGCGACGTTGGTAGAAGAAGCGCAAACAACCAAAATTCCCATTCAGGCATTTGCAGATCGCGTTACCGCTATTTTTGTTCCAATTGTATTGGTGTTGGCAACGGGAACCTTTACGGCCTGGAGAATGTCTCCAGAGTTTATGCAAAGCGGGATGGCAGTATTTGTGAATATTTTCCCCTGGGGAAATCTGGACGCATCTCCCACAACTATGGCTATATTTTCCGCCGTAGCTGTTTTGGTTATTGCCTGCCCCTGCGCCTTGGGACTCGCCACACCCACTGCCCTTATGGTAGGGAGCGGTAAGGGCGCAGAAAACGGTATTCTAATTCGAAACGGTGCCGCAATTCAAAGAATGAATGAAGTCACCACAGTCGTGTTTGATAAAACTGGCACCCTTACGATGGGGAAACCCAAAGTGACCCAAGTAAAACCCTTAAGTGACATTGGAGAAAATGACCTCATACGGATGGCGGCTAGTATCGAAAAACATTCTACACACCCCCTAGGGGTCGCCATTGTTCAATTGGCAGATGAAAAACAAATTGGCTTAGACGAGGCGGTTAATGTACAGGCAAGCGCAGGAAAAGGAATATCGGGGACTTTTGGAAGCGGTATTATTAAAGTGGGGAGTGCAGACTTTGTTGGGTTTAAGGACGAGTTAAACGAAAAGGGGTCTCAGGTGTTCATCGCGGTGGATGATACAGTTTACGGTGTTTTTATATTGGCAGATGAAATGAAAGCAAACGCCAGCCAGGTCATTCAACGATTAAAATCAAACCACATTAAGACCGTTATGCTTACAGGGGACAAACAAGAAACAGCTGATTTATTGGCCAAACAAATTGGTATCGATGAAATATATGCGGAAGTGCTACCGGAGGATAAAACCCATATTATACAAACCCTACAGGAGAACGGTGAAATCGTATGTATGCTGGGAGATGGTATCAACGATGCACCCGCCATTGCCCAGGCAGATGTTGGGGTGGCCATGGGAACAGGGACAGATATAGCCATGGAAACAGGAGACATTATATTGGTGAAAGGGGACCTGCTGAAGCTTAATCAATCATTTTCACTGGCAAAAAAAACGTTTCGGAAAATCAGGCAAAATCTGGTTTGGGCTAGTATTTATAATTGTATTGCCATTCCATTGGCGATTTTCGGCGTACTTCACCCTGTTTTAGCCGAGGCTGCCATGGCAATTTCTTCTATAAATGTGGTGGGAAATTCCAACCGTCTCCGTCAAGAAACGCTGTGATTTACACCGCTAAATTTCCCCAGTTTATTATTAGAAAAAAAAAGTTTGCACATCCATAATTAAATGTTAGTTTCCCGCCAGAGGTAAGAGGGGATAAGTGTGTTTAGACTCACGCAATCCTAAACTTTCTATAAATTTTTGATAACAGAATCCGAACATCAACGTGGAGATTAATATGAGAAAACTCGCAATTTTGTTCTTTGCCATTATATTTTCTGCTGGCCTAATCGCGCAGAATGTAACTGGGAAATTGAGTGGTACCGTTTCATCTGATGGTGAGCCCTTGGTGGGCGCCAATGTCATCCTTGAAGGAACTTCAAGCGGTGCGGCTTCAGATGCAAATGGTGCATACTATATTTTTGACGTACAACCTGGAACCTATACACTACGGGTAAACTATATTGGGTATAAATCCCAAATTGTTTCAAACGTGCGCGTAACTATTGGCTTAACAACCGTTCAAGATTTTGAAATGGAAGTTGCAGCGGTTGAAGGGGAAACGGTTGAAGTAACCGCGGAAAAACCTTTGATTGAGATATCAGCCACAAACGTATCCAGAAGTATTGACGCAGAAGCCATTGAGAATTATGCTGTGCGTAATGTAACAGCCATGGTCGCCAGTCAGGCGGGCGTGGTCCAAATGCATGACGGACTTCACCTTCGTGGTAGCCGAGGAGAAGAAATCGGTTATACGCTGGAAGGCGCATCTATGACCGGTGCCGGCGCCAACAGAGTTGTTTCAAATGCAATCCCGGAAGCACTAGAAACCATCGCAGTTCAAACGGGTGGTTTTGATGCCAGTGTTGGTAAGGCCAACGCAGGGGTGGTTCAACAGTCATTAAAAACAGGCGGGAACCGATTGTCTGCATCATTCTTGATGGAGAATATGGCCGGTGGAGATCCATGGGCAGCTACTGGTGATAAAGATATGACCTTTACGGTTCAAGGCCCCATCGGTGATAAAATTCGATTTTTTGGTGCTTTTAGACAAACAACTACCGATAATTATAAAAACCAAAGCCGTTGGTTTACACCATTTACTATTGCTGATGGTAGCCCAATCGCAGATAAAGTTGGTGGATTAACCAAATCTGGCGATTATGTAGTTTTAGGTTCAAAATCATACGCATTTACCGATGTAAATGGTGATGGCGCTTATTCAGCTGCAGATGACGGCAGCCTTCGTGGAAGCAACGAATCTTATGCTTTTGATAATGTATCCAACGACTTAAGCTTTAACGGATCGCTTCAATTGGATTTCAATCCATTGGTGCTTCGTATATCCGGTACCTATAATACGGATACCTATTCAAGCGCAGGCCTTCCTATTCAGAGTATGTTCAATACACGCCGACATGAAACGCAAACTAAAAATGGTTTACTTAACGTTAAGGCAACCTACTTTTTAAACACAAGCACTTATATTCGTACCAACGTTCGGACAATGAGCCGCTCTTATGAGTCTTATGATAAAGCATTCGAAGAGAAAGGCATATTCAAAACAGGTGGAGACAGCCAATTGAAAGATTGGCTCAAGTGGGCCAATCGGGATGAAGTTGCTAAAGTTGACACAAACTGGTCAAACCATTTTGGGACCCCCGGAGAAGATTCATCGAAGGACATATATCAATATGTAGAACCGTCAAGCTACAATCTTAACGGTTTTCGCTTTCAACGCGACGGCGCACGCCGAGGTGGATATAGCAAAGGCGAAGATGGCTATCTAGGGTTTGACGCTGAGTTTGTGACTCAGATGGGTGAACACGAAATTAAAATCGGTGGAGATTACACCAAGTATAATTATAGACGATATAGTTATTCGGGGATTAATTCTCTAAACTCTAAGATCGGTCAAGACTCTACGCTTAGCGTTGATGTGGCTAATCAATCAGATCGTATTCTTACTGAGATTGTTCAGGCTCGTCTATCTTCTTGGATTGGCTACGATCCTTTGGGCAGAGATTGGGATGCGTCCAAGACAGCGAAAAATGAATATGATAAACCTCGGGAACCTTGGAATATGTCATTTTTTGTAAATGATAAATTTGAAGCGGGTGATTTAATCGTGAATGTTGGACTACGCTATGAAGCCATCAATCAGGCCAACGTTGATCTAAAAAATTATGACAATCCACCGTTAGATAAGAATGCAACAATTGTTGCTGCAGATCATGCGGAATATGGGTTCAAAGATATGCCTACACAGACATATCTATTGCCCAGAATTGGTTTGGGATTTCCAATATCTGATCAATCTACTTTTCACTTGAATTATGGCAAGTATGTACAAATGGCTCCTATGAATCGCTTGTATCGCAGCCGCGGTTCAGGTGCTTCCTCTTGGGGTTTAGAACCCGTAAGGGAAACAAAGTTTGAAATGGGGTACGGTACACTCATTGGTGACCTGGCCTCTCTTGACTTTACAGTTTTCTCCCGGAATCCTCAGGGCCAGATTAGTCGGGACGTATATGTACCTGATAATTTATATAATATTTATGGGTTGAGGGAACATACAAACTATGTCAATTCAGACTTCTCTAATATCATTGGTATTGAGGCTGTTTTCCAAACATCTCGTGTGAACAACGTTCAGTTGAGTGCAAATTATGTCTTTCAAGACACAAGGGGAACAAACTCCTATGTAAGCACAACAACAATTGGATGGGGTAAGCCCACGATGATTGCCGCTACGCGGTATGACCAACGTCATCAGGCTAGTGCTGTTCTTGATTACAGAACCGGTAAAACCGGCAACATGTTGACAAATAACATAGGCGCAAACCTGATTGCCTCGTATAATAGCGGACACCCATACACACTATCTGATGGTTCCATGGGACAGCGTGACGCAGGTGAGGGAGCGCTTCTTTCTGATAACGATCCCCGTAACCGGAGGCCAGTAGAAGCAATCAACTCATCGGTTACACCATCGTACTTTAACTTAGATCTTGGTTTGGATAAAATAATAAGTGTAGGCGGGACAAACGTAAAGGTTTTTCTAACCATTACAAATTTGCTGAATACACAACATATTATTAATGTGTATAACCGCACAGGGGATCCATATGATGATGGGTTTTTAAGTGACCCAGCGCTGAGTTCATTGGTTGTTAGTGGTCGAGGACCAGAGTATGTGGAAATGTATGAGAAGATCAATCTCGCAAACCGAAATCATTGGTTGAATGACCATGGGTTTGATATGTTTGGTATTCCTCGTGAAATTAAAACAGGTATTCAAGTCTCCTTTTAAGGAGGGTTGATAATACCATATTAAAAAGTGGAGATTTTTATGAAATTCAAAAAATCAATCATTTGGGCAATATCAAGCGCTTTTCTCTTGGTCTCGGCCATAAGTGCTGAGGAAATTAAGGGAGATATTGATGCAGGGAAAACCGCATCTAATAGGCGTTTGGCTAAATTTGCTGCAGACAGTGGGCCTAACCTGACATTTTTCAACGTTAATAGTTGGAAAATTCAAATGGGCCATGAAGGGTTCTTCGATTGGGGCGCCACTTCACATGGTTCTGCTGGTAACTATCCCAAAGGTATGGGGAGTGTTATTTTTGCCGAGGGTATCCTTTGGGGAGCCAAAGTGACAGATGAGTACGGTGTGGATTCGGATGGAACACTTCTTACCGATGGTACCGGCGGTGGAACGCCCCGTATTCGGGTGAATGGTTCTATGTACAACACCGGTCTTAAAGCCGGTAAAGTTCTTAGGGATGCGAACGGAAGGATTCTAACGAGCGGGTACTCAGAAGACTATAGAGCGCAACAAATCTGGCGTGTCAGAAGAGATTGGAACACAGCAGACCTTAGGGGCGATATTGCGATTGTGAAAAATGCTGAAGCTGCTACGCTTACAGACGCACAAATTGAAGCAGGAAAACTCCAGTATGAACACGATTGGAAGGAATGGCCAGCAGATGAAGGCGCACCTTTCGACGATGTAAATGGTGATGGTGTTTATACCCCTGGTACATGGGATGCAACAAACAAAGTATGGAATGGCGACGTTCCTGGTATTCCCGGTGCAGACCAAACGGTTTGGACGGTAGCTAATGATTTACCCGATGAATATACGGACACTGGAATACCAGTATCTGTATCTGAAGGCGGTTGGGGATCGCCACCTATTGGATTCGAAATTCAAATTACTTTATGGGGATACGATTTTCCATTTTCTAATCCACTTGCAAGTATGATGTTTAAGAGAGCGCGTATTA
>Ga0208524_1000718_pt1 | contig 16708 bp, 17 predicted proteins | sample ETNtaG_28_FD_185779 | JGI IMG/M metagenome (GOLD analysis project Ga0208524, IMG submission 185779) | Marine microbial and viral communities from oxygen minimum zone, Eastern Pacific Ocean - ETNP201406SV61 (SPAdes) (version 2) | ecosystem: Environmental > Aquatic > Marine > Oceanic ... | reverse complement strand
GTCGGCCGAGATCTACGGCGGCTTCCGTTCGACCTACGACTACGGGCCGATCGGCGTCCTGCTGCTCCGCAACGTCAAGGATCGGTGGTGGCGCTCGATGGTGCAGATGCGCCACGACGTCGTCGGGCTCGACGCCTCGATCCTGTCGCCGCCCGCCGTGTGGGAGGCGTCGGGCCACCTCGCGAACTTCACCGACCCGCTGGTCGACTGCCGGGAATGCGGCGCCCGCCACCGCGAGGACAAGCTCGACGACCCCGGTACCTGCCCGGACTGCGGCGCCACTGACACCCTCACCGAGGCCCGTCAGTTCAACCTCATGTTCAAGACCCATGCCGGACCCGTCACGGAGACGGCCGCCGAGGTCTACCTGCGGCCCGAGACCGCCCAGGGCATGTTCACCAACTTCGCCAACGTGCTCAACACCAGCCGCAAGCGGCCGCCGTTCGGCATCGCCCAGATCGGCAAGTCGTTTCGCAACGAGATCACCCCGGGCAACTTCGTGTTCCGGACCCGCGAGTTCGAGCAGATGGAGCTCGAGTTCTTCGTGCCCCCCGACGACTCCGAGGAATGGTTCGAGTACTGGTGCGGACTGCGCCGCGACTGGTACCTCGACCTCGGCATGCCCGCCGACAAGCTGCGGCTGCGGGTCCATGAGGGCGACGAGTTGAGCCACTACTCGAAGGCCACCTCCGATGTCGAGTTCCTGTTCCCGTGGGGCTGGGACGAGCTCGAGGGCATCGCCAACCGCACCGACTTCGACCTGCTGCGCCATGCCGAGGCGTCCGGCGCCCGACTCGAATACCTCGACCCGGCAACCAACGAGAAGTACGTCCCCCATGTCATCGAGCCGGCTGCCGGCGCCACCCGTACCGCCATGGCGTTCCTCATGGCCGCCTACGACGAGGAGGAGGTGCGCGGCGAGTTGCGCACCGTCCTGCGCCTCGACCCACGCCTCGCCCCCTACACGATGGCCGTGCTGCCCCTGTCCAAGAAGCCGGAGTTGGTCGAGCCGTCCCGCGAGGTGCTCGGCCTGCTGCAGCCGCACTGGATGTGCGACTACGACGAGACCCAGGCCATCGGTCGCCGCTACCGACGCCAGGACGAGATCGGCACGCCGTTCTGCGTCACCGTCGACTTCGACACCCTCGACGACCGGGCCGCCACCGTGCGGGAGCGTGACTCGATGGAGCAGGAGCGGGTGCCGATCGACGAACTCGTCGACCACCTGCGGGCCCGGCTCCCGACCTGAGCCGGTGGCCGGGGTCGCTGTCGGAGGGCGCTGCTAGTTTCGGCGGCCATGGGAATCCTCGACGACGACATCCGTCGGGTACGCGAACAGAGCGACATCGTCGGGATCGTCACCCAGCACACGCAACTCAAGAAGACGGGGCGCCAGTGGATGGGCTTGTGTCCGTTCCACGGTGAGAAGTCGCCGTCCTTCTCGGTCAGCCAGGAGAAGGCGGTCTTCTACTGCTTCGGCTGTCAGGTGCAGGGTGACGTCATCGACTTCGTCCGTGAGATGGAGCACCTCGACTTCGCCGGAGCCGTCGAGTACCTGGCCAACAGGGCCAACATCACGCTCCGCTACACCGATGCCAACGAGTCCAAGAAGCGGGGCAGGCGGCGTTCGCTCATCGAGGCGGTCGGGAAGGCGGCCGGCTTCTACCACCGGCGCCTCCTCGAGGGCGACGACGGCGGGCCGGCCCGTAGCTATTTGCGGGCTCGTGACTATGACGGCGACATCGTGCGGAAGTTCTCGATCGGCTGGGCGCCCGACGACTGGGACTCGCTGGCATGTCACCTGAACCTGTCGACCGAGGACCTCCAGGGGGCCGGCCTCGGGGGCCTCAACAAGCGGGGAAAGCAGTACGACTTCTTCCGGGCCCGCATCATGTTCCCGATCTTCGACGAAAGGGGCGACGCGGTCGGATTCGGCGGCCGAAAGTTGCCCGACGCCGAGGGCCCCAAGTACAAGAACACCTCCGACCAGTCCGAGGTCTACGACAAGGGCCGGTTGCTCTACGGCCTCAACTGGGCCAAGACCGAGGCTGGGCGGATGGACGAGATCGTCGTGTGCGAGGGCTACACGGACGTCATCGGCTTCCACCAGGCCGGTATCGAGAGGGCGGTCGCCACCTGCGGCACCGCCATGACCGCCGACCATGCCCGCAAGTTGGCCCGCTTCGCCCCCCGGGTCGTGCTGGCCTACGACGCCGATGGTGCCGGGCAGGCCGCCGCGGAGCGGGTCTACGCCTGGGAGGAGGAGTTCGGGTTGCGCTTCGCCGTCGCTGCCCTTCCCGAGGGCTCCGACCCCGGTGACATGGCCCGTTCCGACCCCGAGGGCCTGGCCCGGGCAATTTCCGAGGCCCGACCGTTCCTCGAGTTCCGGGTGGACCGTGCGCTGGGGCGGGGCGACCTCGACACGATGGAGGGCCGGGCGCTCGCCGCAGCCGGGGCGATGGCGCTGGTGGCCGAGCACCCCAATGCGCTCGTACGGGACCAGTACGTCATGGGTATCGCCGATCGATGTCGGGTGTCTGTAGAGGAGGTGCGGCGCCTGGCCAGGTCGGTGCCAAAGGAACGTGGTGGTGGTCGGGAGGGGTCCCGGGTCCCCGTGTCGACCAGGCTCACGTCGGAGCACCAGGCGATCCGGCTGCTGATCCACCGGCCCGACGACATCGCGGCCTATCTGGATCCGGTGTTGTTCGGCGACCTGATCGCCCGCACCGCCTACCAGGCCCTGGACGGACACGACGACCTGCATGCGGCCCGCGAGGCAGCCGGGGGTGGGTCTGCCGACCTGCTCGGCCGGCTCGCCGTCCAGGACGCCACCGATGACGATCCGGTCGGTGTGCTCAACAGGCTGGTTTCGCTCGCAGCTGAGCGGACCGCTGTGGAACTTGAGGCCGAAGCACGTGAGAGCGGCGACCTGGGGGCCTATCAGGAGTCGATTTCGTACCTGCGCACAGAGATCATCAGGCTCCGCGAGCTCCCGGTTTCACGGAAAGAGGAGCCCGACGGCGAGTCCGGCTTCGAGTCCCTCGAGGTGTTGCTACGGTGGTTGGTCGACTACTCGGAGGGGAGGCCCGATGGGTGACGCTGCTCCGAATGCCCACTGGGCCAGGGTTTCGGAGTTCGAATTCGTCCGCCTGCTACGACGCGGGCGGGCACGTGGGCGGCTCACACTCGACGAGGTCATCGACGTCCTCCAGGATGCGGAACTCACCCCCGAGTTGATCGGTGAAATGCGAGCCGCCCTTGATGCTGAGGGCATCGAACTGGATGAGACGGTCGTGGATGCCACCGTCGACGTCGACGTCGACGCCGACATCGACGACGAGCGGGAGGTGCTGCGGCTCATCCGTCCCAGGCAGCGGTCTGCACGGCGCCGCGATCCGGCGAAGCATCCCTCGGAACGCGGCGACAGCGGAGACTCCACCCGCATGTACCTCCGGGAGATCGGCGAGGTGGCGCTCCTCTCCGCCGTAGAGGAGGTCGAGTTGGCGACCGCCATCGGTGACGGCAACGTGGCCGAAGCCGAGTTGGCCGACCTGGCGGTTGCGGGGAAGCTCGAGCACGTGGAGCGGGTGGTGCTCGTGCGACTCCGGCGCCGGCAGCGGGCCGGTGAGATGGCACGTGACCGGCTCACCCGGGCCAACCTGAGGCTGGTCGTTTCGATCGCCAAGCGCCATGTGGGGCGGGGGCTACCGCTGCTGGACCTGGTACAGGAGGGCAATCTGGGGCTCATGCGGGCCGTCGAGAAGTTCGACCATTCGAAGGGCTTCAAGTTCTCCACCTATGCCACCTGGTGGATCCGCCAGGCGGTCACCAGGGCGGTAGCCGACCAGGCGCGCACGATTCGCATTCCCGTCCACATGGTCGACGCCATGAACCGCTGTGTTCGGATTGAACGTGAGCTTCAGCAGGAACTCGAGCGGAAGCCCTCGGTGGAGGAGATCGCAGACCGGGCCCTTCTCGATCTCGACAAGGTCGAGGACCTGTTGGAGTTGGCTCGCAACCAGATCCCGTTGTCGCTGGACTCGACGTACGGCGACGAACAGGACGTGAGCCTCGCCGACCTGGTTGCCGACCTCGATGCGGAGGATGCCGTCCTCGCTGCCACGCGGCGGCTCTTGAAGGAGGACATCCTCGAGGTGCTGGACCAACTCGATGGCCGGGAGCGCGACGTCGTCCGCATGCGCTTCGGCCTCGATGACGCCAAGCCGGCGACGCTCGAAGAGGTAGGTCGTCGGTTCGGTGTGACCCGGGAGCGGGTGCGTCAGATCGAGTCGCGGACGATGGCCAAGCTGCGTCATCCGTTGCGGTCGGAGAAGTTGCGCGACTACCTCGACGAGAGTTGAGTGCCGGCGTCCACCCTCGGCCCCAGCGGGCCGTTTCTTTCATGCGGGCGGGGAAGTGCCGCTGGTATCCTGCGCCCCGCCTTCCGGGGTAGCTCAGCTGGCAGAGCGTCGGACTGTTAATCCGCAGGTCGTGGGTTCGAGCCCCACCCCCGGAGCCACACCTTTTTCGGTGGATCTCCTGTTCACGGGCCGAGTGGTATCGGCAATTCCTAAGCGTGTTCCGCGACCAGTGAGATCCGGACACCCGAGATCTCGAAGTCGCCCGGTCGGGTCGCTGCGAGTTCCATTCCGCTGACGCCCTCTCCGCGTCCGTCGACGACCTCGACGAACCGGACCTCTCCCTCGTCCAGTGGGACCGAGGTGCCGTCGGCCGTGATACCGAGCACCTCCGACCAGCGGGCGGCCATGGATTCGGGGTCGTATGCCTGGACCTCGACGGCCCGGATCCGCTGTACCACGTCGGTGCGGACGTGGTTGCGCCATACCGGGCCGGCCCACGGCCAGGCGTCCCAGTCGTCGGTCCGGTCCACCGACAGGATCGCCCCGCCGACGTCGCTCGGATGGAGGTGCAGGCCGGTTACCCCGTCGGCAGCCGCCTCGAAGACCACCCGGGCTCGGGCCTCGGCGAACCGGCGGCGGTGGGGCTCGAGGTCGTCGACCTGGAGGATGACCATGTAGCCGCCGTCGCCGCCGCGCTTGGCGAGGAGGCGCCCGGCGGTCGTGCCCGCCTCGGTCGGCGACACGACCTCCAGCAGTTGGTCGCCCACCGGGTACAGAACGTTTCGGAGGCCGAACCGGGCCACGCCGGGGTCCCGGAAGCAGGATTCGAGGCCGAGGTGCTCCTCGATGTCCGCCTCGACGGGGGAGAGGTCCGCGGCCACGAAGGCCACCTGTCGAAGGCGGATCCGCATCCCTGTGGCTCCAGCCTCAACCCATGGTCGTGCAGTGCAGCGGTTCGATGACTGCGACCACCCGGGCCTGGTCCGGCGGGAGCAGTTCACGCGGGAACTCCTCCACGCCGCTGTACTTCAGGCTCTGTGCATCGAGGAACCCGAGGTCGGCGTCGCTCTCCCAGGCCACGACCCGGCCGCGGACCTCGAGGTAGCGCCCGTCGTCCGCCGGATCGGTGGCCGAGAGGGCGACCCGGTCGTCGACGCAGAGGTTACGCCACTTCTGACGGCCCTCGGCGTGGGGGAAGCGGACGTGGATGCCGTCGAACCCGGCCCACACGGGGGAGGTGTGTGGTTCGCCGTCGGGGCCGATGGTGGCCACGTGCCAGACGGCAGGCAGGTCGAACAGGTCGCGGTGGCTCTCGGGGATGATGCTCATGGGCGGCGACGCTATCCGCGGCCGGGGCGCCAGGTGAGGCGGGAGCCGAGCAGGTGACCGACCGGGGTCATGGCGGCCAGCGCCACGAGGAATGCCGCCAGTGGTCCGAGGTGGAACCAGTTGACGAGGGCGTTGATGACCATGAGGCGGCCGAACAGCAGGATGCCGAGCGCCAACTGCACGCCGAGGAGGCGACGAATGCGGTCGAGTGCCGTGCTGGCGACCCGGCCGGCGAAGGTCCAGAGGTCGAGCAGCAGAACCGTGTAGAGGATTCCGACCTCGCCGGCCAGCGCTGCCGAGCGGGTGAGGTTCAGCTCGAGGCCGTCGAAGAGCCACACGAAGGCAGCGGCGTCGACGATGAGGGCGGTCAGGGTGACGGCGAGGTAGCGGGCGAGCGCCTGACTGCGCAGCGGCAGGACCCGGAGTCGCATGAGGTGCCGGAGGTAGTCGAGGTAGTGGAGGGGACGGACCTTGGATTCGCCCCGCTCGCGTTCGAGGAAGACGTAGGGCGCCTCGGCCACCCGGCGGACGTCTCCGCGGGCGAGCACCTCGAGGAGGATCTTGTAGCCCACCGGGTGGAGTTCCTGGTCGGCGACGGCTTCCCGGCGGACGAGGAAGTATCCGCTCATGGGGTCGGTGACCCGGCCGACGGTGCCGGGGAGCAACAGCAGTCCGAGCGCCTGGGCGCCCCGTGACAACAGGCGTCGGGCGGCGGACCAGTTGGAGACGCCGCCGCCGGGGAGGTGCCGGCTGGCGATTGCCACGTCGGTGCGCTCATCGAGGACGCCGAGGAGCTCGGGTAGAACCTCGGGCGGGTGCTGGCCGTCGCCGTCGATCACGCCGAGGACCCGACTGCGGGCGTGGGCCCAACCGCAGACCACGGCGGTGGCGAGTCCGGTCTCGCCGGTGCGTCGGAGCACGCGCAGGGTGGGCACCTCGCCGACGAGGGCGCCGGCGACCTCCCAGGTGCGGTCCGGGCTGTCGTCGTCGACGACGATCAACTCGTGGGAGACCCCGGCCCCGTCGAGGAGCGCATGGAGGCGCCGGACGAGGTCGGCGATGTTGCCTGCCTCGTTGAAGGTGGGGATGACGAGGCTGAGGTCGACGTCGCCGTCGTGGTCGCTAGTGATCTGCAGTGCCTGGCCGTCGACGACGTCGACGACAGCGCCACCGGTCATGGCCTCTCCTGTGCCGGGTCGGTCGGGGTCGGCGCCACGGTATCCGACGGCCGTGACGGCCTGTGGGTCCCGGTTGCACGGGCCATGGGCCAGACTGCAGGTGGGCCGGTAGCTCAGTGGTTAGAGCAGGCGACTCATAATCGCTCGGTCGGGAGTTCGATTCTCCCCCGGCCCACCAGTGTTCACAACGGTTCAGGCGGGTCGCCCTGGACGGGCGAAGCGATTCCTTCCACGTTCCTTCCACACAGCCGGTTGCCGGCCACCCCGACCATCGGCTCACCCTGCGCGGCATCGACGGACTCGACCCCGCCGTCGGGCACCTCTTCGGCGCCGACCCGCTCTGGCCTTTCGACAACGACGCGGGCCAACGAGGTCATGCAGTCCGCCGACCGGACGCCACCGACACGGCGGTCGGACACCTCCCTAGAGCAGGGGGCCGACCTCTTCGGCGAACTTCTCCATCTGGCCCATTGCGAAGCCCACCGTCTCCAGACCGTGGAACTGGAACTCGACCACGAAGTGCCACACACCGGCATCGTGCAGGGCCCGGATGCGCTCGGCGCAGGCCTCAGGCGAGCCGGAGATGGTCACCCTCTTCGGGTCGATGGTGGGGTCGTCGAACGCCACCGCCGTCTGCAACTTGTCTCCGTACGAGTCCAGGTCCGCCTGGCTGTCGGCAACGTAGGCGAACGTGAAGGCCGCCAACTTCGGGTCGGTGCCGTGCTCCCGCCCCGCCTCGGCCAATCCCGGGATCCACAGGTCCCTTGACTGGACCTCGTCAGGCCAGAACGCCAGGATGCACTCGCCGTAGCGGGCAGCCCGCTCGATCGACTTCACGCCGCCACCGATCCAGATCGGCGGGTAGGGCTTCTGCACCGGCTTGGGTTCCAACGGAATGTCATCCAGTTGGTAGTGCTCGCCTTGGAAGGTCACCCTCTCCTCGGTCCATAGCCGGGTGATCGCTTCCAACTGCTCGTCGAAAAGCCTCCCCCGCTTCCTCCTGTCGACACCCACCGATGTGAAGTCCTCTTCCCACCAGCCCATGGCCGCCCCCACGATCAGGCGCCCACCTGATACCACGTCGAGCGTCGAGAGGTACTTGGCCCACTGGTACGGGGGCAGCAACGGCGGGAGGATGGCGTTGAAGCCGATCCTGATGGTGCTCGTCGCAGCGGCGAGGATCGGGGCCATCACCAGAGCGTCGAGGACGTCGTCGTTGGGGAAGGTCCTGAACAGCCAGTCCGGTGACATCGTCATGTGCGTCGGCAGGGTCGCCGAGTAGAACCCCAGGTCCTCGGCCAACTTGACGATCTCGATCGTCTCGTCCATGGAGGGCCTTTCGACACCCCACGGGAACACCATGATGCTCAGGTCAGCCATCGACGGCACGTCTGCGACCTCTAGTTCGCTTCGGTTGTGGCCCTTCGCGGGGCCTCTCTGCATCCCCGATCCGGACGGTGACTCGACACGGCAGGTCTTATCGACCACCGCGAGGCGACACGCCACCGAAACTGTCCGGCATCTGCAGGTCGACCACTAGGGCCCTAGGTCCCGACTCAGCGCAGGGACCTCTTTCGCCATGAGACGGCCGTCCCTGCCCTTTCCACGCAGCACGGCAGGAGCGGAGACCGGCGGACTCAACCGGGGTTGGAACCAGCGACGAACCCCTGAAACGACTGGGGTCTGCGTGTCGGTGGAACTGGCCGAAACTGGTCGGAACGACCAGACCTGGACTCGTGGTCGGCCGGCCGTGAGTTCGATTCTCATCCGGCCCACGTAGGTTGACGGGTAACTCCCCTGACGTGTCTGTCGAACCATGTTCGATGGCAACCGATACCGGCAAAGGAGCGACGATGCCTGAAGTCGACTATGTGATCCTGTGCGACTACGCCCGCATCGAAAATGGTGTCGCCTTCATCTCGGCAGCGGGGATCAACCGTTTCATGATCTCCGACCTGGAACAGACGCAGCAGTTCACCATCGTGCTCAGCGTTTCGCTCTCCAAGTGGGAGTGCGATCAGCCGCACCAACTCCAGATCGTCGGTGCCGACGCCGATGGTTCCGCCATCTTCCGCGCCGATGGTGTCATCAAGACGGCATGGGATGAAGCCCTGCCTGCGGGATGGAGGAAGTCCCTGATCCTGCCCTTCCGGATCGGCAAGAAGTTCACTTCGTACGGTCTCTACACGATCGATGTCCTGATCGGTGGGGACATCAAGGCGAACCTGCAGTTCCAGGTTCAGCTTCCGGTGGCGAGGCCCGACGGGGAATAGGCACCCGGTCCACGGCGGCAGGAGGATGCGGCAACGGACGATCCTCGAATCTGAAGTCGAGGCCGCCCCTGCCCGTTGACACGGATCGGCCAACCCCGGGGGCGGCGGCAAGCTCGAGGCTCAGGGACTTGCCTCGGCAGGGAGCCGACTTCTCGCGGATGCCGATCCGAAACCCATCGGGTTCAGCCTGATCCGACGTACGGGCGTTGCGGGTACGGTCGATCCATGACTGACGCTGCACCTACTGATCCTTTCCTCAAGACCGTTGCACGGCTGCACGACATCACCACGATGTTCCACGCCTTCGTCTACTTCGCACCGGAGGCTGCACAGGAGTACGCGGCAGTGGGCGTCCAGGGGCGGAGCGGCTACTTCGCCTCGCGTTCAGCCCCGCTCGGGCCCGTGTCCGCAGAGGTCGTGACGGCGACGTTCTACAACTTCAGCCCCGCCCTCGTCCGTTCTGCGATGGACGGCGTCTGGGACAGCGTGTCGCCCGAAGAGGTGCAGCGGGCGAGGTGGCGGGCGGTCATGCAGATACTCGACGCAACCGCTGCCGAGGCCATGACCGACGGAGAAGTCGCCGAGGCGCTCGACGTCGTCGAGTCCTGCGTCGCAACCCTCTCCTATGCCGGGCGCCCGCTCGCCGCAGGCAACGCCTCGGTGCTTCCGCTGCTCGACGAGCCGGAGTTCGCGGGCAACCGCCTGCTGCGCCTCTGGCAGCTGGTCACGATCCTGCGCGAATGGCGGGGCGATGCACACATAGGCCTCCTGATCGCCGAGCCACTCGACGGATGCGAGTGCACGGTCGTCAGCGAACACCTCTTCCACCGGCCCGGGATGATCAGGTCCACCCGGGCGTGGTCAGAGGCCGACTGGTCGCTGGCGGTCGAGCGCCTCACGGGACGGGGGTGGCTCGACGAAGACGGCATCACCGAAGACGGCCGGGCGAGGCGGAGCACCATCGAGCACCGGACCAACGAACTCGACGCCGCGGCCTGGAACGGCATGGGCGACCAGGCGGTCAACCGGTTCGGCGACCTCCTCGGGCCGGCGATCGAGGCCCTCACTGCGGGCAACTACTTCGCAGCGGTGGGACGACCCGCCCCCGGGGGCTAGCCGTCGACGAAGCCACAGGCCGTTGGGCCCAGGGCAGGAGGGGTGGACCTGTGACCGATGCCCGGCCGCTTCGCCGGTCGTCGGGGCCAGACTGAGCCCATGGCCACGGGCAGCGACGTAACCGTCTACTGGCGGCCCGGGTGCGGGTTCTGCCACAAGTTGTTCCAGAGGTTCGACCGGGCAGGGATCGAGCGCACGGAGCACAACATCTGGGAGGACCCGGAGGCCCGGACGTACCTGCGAACCGTCACAGGCGGCAACGAGACCGTGCCCACGGTCGTCGTAGGTGGCCAGATCCTGGTCAACCCCCGCCCAGAAGAGGTCGTGGCCCTCGTAGAGCTGGGGCTCTGAGCCTCCCCGAGGTGCCCCGGCAGCAGTTCTGACCTGTGGGACGATAACCACGTGGCTTTCTTCGGGATCCTCACAAGCCTCTTTCCGCTTTTCGTGATCGCCGGCATCGTGATGCTGGTGCGCCGGTCGCGGTCGGGATCGTCGGGCAGCGATGACGCCAGCGTGTCGCTCCGCCGACTGCTCGAGTACTGCTTCCTCGCCGTCGCCCTGGGGCTCGCCGCCTCCGGGCTCGACAGCCTGTTCTCGGCTGCAGTTGAGGCGCTGGTCGAAGGCACCGACGATGTCGATACGCCGTCGTGGGCGATCACGAGTCTGCTGGTCGGTGGCATCGCCCTCTGGTTCCTGGTCCGGAACGTGCGCAGGCGGTTCGCGGAGTCGCCCGATGAGCAGGGTGCCCTCGGCTGGGTGCTCTACCAGGGAATCGTCGAGTTGGTGACTCTGATCGGGTTCGCGATCTCTGTCAACGACCTCCTCGACGGGATCATCGGGGCCGGGGATGTCGAGTCGCAGAACCTGGTGCACCTCGCCGTCTGGGGGGCCGTCTGGGTGGTCCACATACGCCTCGGCGACCGCATCGTCGGCGGGGAACCGGTCCGCAGCACCCTCGTGCCGTTCGCGGTCAGCATCAACGCCCTCGGCGCCCTCGTCGCGTCGGTCGGTTCGGTGATCGCCCTCGCCTTCATGGCCGTCTACGAGGGAATCACGGGCTATTCGTCGTGGGGAGGAACGGTCGACGGCATCCGTGACGTCGCCTCGGTCCTCATCGTCTCCGCCGCCCTGTGGTGGTGGTACTGGCTGCGACAGGCGGTGCACGACCGGGGATCGATGCTGCACCACGCCTACACGCTGTTCGTCGGAGTGCTGGGAGGGTTGGGAGCCCTCGTGGGTGTGTCGGTCATGTTCCTGGCAGCGCTCATCAACTGGGGGTTCGCGATCGGGGAGGATCCCGCAGTCGAATACTTCGAGTTCCTGCCGGTGGCAGTGGCTGTCGCCGTCGTGGCGACACTCGTCTGGCGCTACCACCGCGAACTGGTGCCTCCAGTGGAAGGTCGACCCCGCAACGACGTCGACCGGGCCGCCGACCACCTGGCCGCCTTCGTGGGGATCTGTGCCCTGCTGGCCGGCGTCTTCGTCGTGTTGTTCGTCGCTTTCCACCACCTGACGCCGGTGCCGCCCGGCGCCGAGCGCGAGACCACGATGGTGATCATCGTCGGCCTGCCGCTGCTGGTGGTCGGCGTGCTGGTCTGGCGGCGCTTCTGGCAGGCCATACAGGTCCGTGCCGGCGATGCCGAGGAGGTCGGCTCTGCGGTCCGTCGGGCCTACCTGTACGTCATCTTCGGCATGTCGGGGCTGGTGGCGCTCGTCACGGTGCTGTTCCTCGTGTTCCAGGTCATCGACGGAATCCTCAACACGTCGTTCGACCGCGAGGGCATCTGGGACCTGCACGCTCCGCTCGCCATCGCGTTGACCGCCGGGGTGGCCACCGGCTACCACCGCCGGATCCTGCGTTCCGACCAGAAGGTGCTTGCCGGGGCCATGCCCGTGCCGATGCCGCGGCCCGCTCCTTCGCCGGAGCTGCCCGGACCCGGTCGGGTCATCATCGTCGCCGCTGATCCCGCCCCGTTGGCCGCCGCCGTCGAGATGGCCACCGGCGCCGAGGTCGAGGTGATTCGGCGCAGCGACCCGCCGCCGGTGACGTTCGACCTCGACATGGCACGCATGGAGATCGCCGAGTCCGATGCGGCAACGCTGATGGTGGTCGTGGGCCCCGATGGGAACATGCTGTTGATCCCCGTCGACCGGTCCTGAGGAGGTCCCGATGGCCGAGCCCGTCAGTGTGAACCGAGAGATGGCTGCCCCACCTGAGGAGGTCTGGGCGCTCGTCAGCGACCTGACCCGGATGGGGGAGTGGTCACCGGAGGCTAAGGGTGGCCGGTGGGCCGGCGGGGTGGACGGTCCCGTCGTCGGCGCCGTGTTCAGGGGCAGGAACCGAAACGGCCGCTACCGCTGGCGCACCAACGTGACCGTCATCGAGTGCGATCCGCCGCGGCGGTTCGCCTTCCGGTTGGACATCCCGCTCATGGGCGGCTGCGACTGGGTCTACGACATCGAACCGACCGGGAACGGCTGCCGGGTGACCGAATCGTGGATCGATCGTCGCAAGAGGTCACTGGTTTTCGTCGGGCGGGTCCTCAGCGGTGTCGCCGACCGGGCCACCCACAACCGTGCCGGTATGGAGCAGACCCTCGACCGCCTCACCGAGCACCTCGCCGCCTGATCAGCCCCAGGTGTTCCAGCGGGTCACGGCTGCGGCGCCGCCCTCGCGGGTCGCAGGCCTGAAGTCGGTGCCGAGCGTGTGTGCCACGGTGATGAGCGCCACCTGGGAGACCTCCGCGTAGGGGATGCCGAGCACTCCGGCCGCCTCCTCTTCGAACATGAGGTGGATGGTGGTCCAGCAGGTGCCGAGACCGCGCTCGCGGGCCGCCAGCATGAACGACCAGGTGCTGGGGATGATTCCCGCCAGCGTCGAGACGGCACCCATGCCGGGCCACTGCTCGACCCTTCCCGGCAGGCAGGGAATGAGCATCACCGGCACCCGGTGGAAGTTCTCGGCCAGGTAGGCGGCCGATCCCATGACCCGCATCTGCTGGTCGGCCCGGTCCTCGGCGGCGCCCACGGCAAGGGACGCTGCGCTGGCCGACATGCCGGAATACGCCTCCCAACCTCGGCGGTAGATGTCACCGAGCGCCTGGCGCCTGTCCTCGTCGGTTACCACGAGGAACTGCCAGGACTGTGAGTTGGATCCCGTCGGGGCCTGGACGGCGAACTCGAGGCACTCCTCGATGAGTGCCGGGTCGACTGATCGGTCGAAGTCCAGCCGCTTCCTGACGGAGCGGGTGGTCGTGAGCAGTTCATCGGCGGAGAGTCCGAGCGTGGTCATGGGTGGGGGGTTCCTTCGTGTCGTGGGTCGGTCAGGCGCCCGCGGCCTCGGCGAGGTCGCGGATGCCTTCGGCGGTGCGGCGCATGTTGGCGATCTGGCCCTTCTGGCGGTTGGCGATGATCGCCGCCTCCTTGTCGGGCATGGCGTCGATCGCAAGGGTGAGGCCGGACGTTCCGGGCCCGAGCACCATCGAGAACCGTAGGCGGGTGCCACCCAACAGCGGCAGGACCTCGAAGCGCCACTGGGCTGCCGGGTTGTCCGGGTCGCCGGCATGCCAGGCGAACACCCGCTCGTGTTCGTAGTCGACGACCGTGCAGGTGACCTCCCACTCGCCCATGTCGTCGCGCTTGTTGCGTCCGAGGAAGCGTGCACCGACGGCGGGTTCGTCGTCGAGCCACTCGGCGCCCTGGAACTCGTCGCTGAACCGGGCCGGCAGGTCGATGTCGGAGACGAAGGGCCATAGGTCGGCGGGCTTCGCATCGACGTCGACCTCGACGGTGATGCCGGCGCCGTCGGCGAGGACGGGAGGGCGGCCGTCGGTCGGGTTCTGGAGGGTGCGCCCCCACTTGTCGAACCAGGTGATCTCCCGGGCGGGGCGGCGCTCTACGGGGGAGAAGTCGTCGCCGATGGTGAAGGCGACGGGCAGCAGCACGATCTGGGTGACGCCATCGGGGATGTCGAGCACCTCGGCGACCTTGTCGGCGGCGGCGAGGTGGAGGGTGGTCCAGGCGGTCCCGAGGCCCCGCGATCGGGCGGCAAGGCAGAAGCTCCAGGCGGCCTGGATGACCGAGTCGAACAGGCCCGGGCGGCCGCTGCCGTCGTGCTCGCCGTAGATGGTGACCAGCACGATGGCCGGGACCTCGTGGAGGTGGTCGGCGAGGTGGCCGCCGGACCGGGCCGCACGCTCCCTGGGGTCGCCGCTCCCGGCGAGGGCGCTGGCGCGCTCGGACAGCCAGGCTCCGCCGGCCTCCCGGTAGAGGTCGGTGACCTGCTGCCTGACCTTCGGATCCCGGATGACGAGCCAACGCCGGCTGGGCTGGTTGCCGCCGGTCGGCGCCTGTTCGGCGAGGTCGATGCAGTCGAGGAGCAGTTGTTCGGGGACCGGTCTTTCCAGGTCGAGGCGCCGCCGGACGGATCGGGTCGTCGAGAGCAGGCGATCCGTTTCGCCGGTATCGAAGGGCATGTCGTGAGTCAAGCACGTTGTCGGTGTCAGGGCCCCGGTCGGGGCGGCGGCAGGGTGGCCCGGAGCGCCCCGACGGTGACGCCGAGCGTGGCTACAGCGGCCTCGAGGTGGGTGGCGGCGGAGCGGGTGCGGCGAACAGTTCGTCGATGGTGACGCCGAGGATCCCCGGTTCCGGATAACCACGACGTGGCGTCCGGGCGACCCGGCCTGCCTTTCCAACGGCCGGGTGCTCCACGGCTGCGTGGGCTTCGACCCGTCCCGGGGTGAGTGTCACCGGCAGGGTTGTCACGTCGACCTCGACGACCCGTGGTCGTGCCTGAGGATGGTGCGCCGCCGACGACGGGCCGCCGAATCGGCGAAGGTGGGGGAGGGGGGTTAGGCCTCGCCCAGCCAGGCGGGGGCCCGGTCGAGCAGGTATTCGCTGATTGCCTGGCAGCGGTCGAGGGCGTCGCACACCCAGTTGCGTTCCTCGGCACGGAAGTCTCCGCGGTACAGGCCGGTCAGCGGGGTTTCGATCCGCGCTACGACGTTGATCGAACGTTGCGGAGCGTCGGTGACTTCGGCGAAGGAGTCCATGGCCGATACCTCGGTGGGGAGGTCGGTGCCCCCCAGGCCGGCCAACTCGGTGGCGAGGACCAGCAGGTCGGGTCCGTGGTCGAGGGGTGGAAGGGCCCAGGTGAACAGGATCTGGACGGTGAGGTCGTCGCTCGGGAAGGTGTCGTCGGAGAGGCTCATGACCTCGTCCTCGAAGGCCATCAGCGTCCGTGGGTCGAGGTCCAGTGAGAGGTGGAGGTCGAGCGGGCCGCCGCAGGCGGCCTCGGGGTGGAGGTCGACCTCGAACGCCTGGCGCATCGAGTATGTCTCGACGAAGTGCCGCTCGTCGTGCACGTGGAAGCCGTGCTCGGCGGCGTGTTCCTTCAGGTCTGCGATGAAGCCGGCGACGTCGACGACGGCCACGGGCGGTCCTCCTGGTTCCCCGTTGGGTCGGGGTTCGTTCGGTGTTGCGGCAACAGGCTAGGGCGACGGGAGCGGTCGCGCTGCCCCGAGGTGGTTGACTGGCGGCCATGGGCCCACCTGTCGATGTCGACCGTGTGCTGGCCGACCTGTATGCCGCCGCCGAAGCGGTCGCCTTTGCGCTTGCCGAGCATGCCGACTGGGGCCCGTCGGGCAACCGGCCCGGCCAGTACGCCAGCGACGTGGTCGCCGACCAGGCGGTCCGGTCGGTGCTGTTGCCACTCGGCTACGGCTTGATCAGCGAGGAGTCCGAGGTCGTCGAGTCGGCAGAAGGTCGCCCGGTGCTGGTGGTGGATCCGTTGGACGGTTCCACGAATGCCTCCCGGGGAATCCCACACTTTGCGGTCAGCCTCTGCGCCGTCGACGACGAGGGTCCGTTGGCGGCGGTGGTTCTGAACCTGGCGATCGGCACCTGCTATGAGGCCGTGCGGGGCGGTGGCGCCCGTCGGGACGGGGCGACGCTGTGGCGCGACGACCTGCCGCCACTTTCGGAGGCGATCGTGGGCGTGTCGGGCCTGCCGCCCTTGAACCCCGGTTGGGCCCAGTTCCGCTGCCTGGGCGCCGCGGCCCTCGACCTGTGCGCCGTCGCCGACGGCACCCTCGACGGCTACCTCGACTGTGTCACCGACGCCCACGGTGTCTGGGACTACCTGGGGGCACTGCTCATTTGCCGGGAGGCGGGGGTCACGGTGTTGGACGCCCGGGGCCGGGACCTGTGCGTACTCGACCGTTCTACTCGACGCACTCCGGTGGCGGGTGTCGGTCCCGCGATCACCGATGGACTCATGAAGGCCTGTCGGGGGTCCTGAGCATCGGGCCGAGTCCAGGGTGGCAGGTCGCCACAGGAGTCATTTGACATCCTTGACTTGGGAGGCTTTGCTGTGGCGCAGATAGATGACTCTGGGGGAGCAGATGCATAGTCAGTCGCGTTCTTGTGCGGGTCTCGTCGTGGCGGGACTCCT
>Ga0208524_1000704_pt1 | contig 16913 bp, 11 predicted proteins | sample ETNtaG_28_FD_185779 | JGI IMG/M metagenome (GOLD analysis project Ga0208524, IMG submission 185779) | Marine microbial and viral communities from oxygen minimum zone, Eastern Pacific Ocean - ETNP201406SV61 (SPAdes) (version 2) | ecosystem: Environmental > Aquatic > Marine > Oceanic ... | reverse complement strand
TGTTTTATAAAAATAAATCATATACAGATAAAGTATTTAACAAAGCGATAGATGATATGATAAAAGATAAAGATAGATAATTATGCCAAAAGGACCAGGTACATACGGTAAAAAAAGAGGGAGACCTAAGAAAAAAAAGAGTTCTAAGAAAAAGAAAAAGAAATGAGTGCAATATTAGCAAAACTATTCGGTAAAGCTAGTGGTGGTATAGTAAAATCATTATCTAATGTTGCTGATAAATTTATTACAACAGGCGATGAGAAAAGAGCGTTTCAAAAAGATATGGAACAAATTTTTCTTGATGCCGAAGCAACAATGCAACAAAATGTTACCGAGCGTTGGAAAGCAGATTTAGAACATGGAAATTTTCTTACAAGATCAGTACGTCCACTGGTTTTAATCTTTTTAATTATATCTACTGTTATTATGGTTTTTATTGATTCAGGATCAATAAATTTTAACGTTGAACAGAAATGGACTGACCTTTTACAACTCGTTCTTATGACTACGATCGGTGCTTATTTCGGTGGACGAAGTGTTGAAAAGTTCAATCAATTTAAAAAGAAAAAATAAAATGGCAAGAATTGGTAATTATAAACCAGATACGGACGTAACAAAAGATGATAAATTATTTGGTACTGACTCAAGTGGTGTAACGAAAAACTATCGTTTACGGGAGGTATCTACATTTTTTAAAAATACTAATGCTTCTGGAGCACCAGCACGATTTGGATACCAATATAAATCTAGTGGTAATGGAACGTTTACACCAACGTTTTCTAGTGGATCTACATTTGCTAATTTAACTTCAGTAAAAGTAAATAAATATACATATGGTGAAACAACTTCATCAGAAGATATACTCGCTATATTAGCAGGTAAAGATATTATTATAGTAGATGTAGAAGATCAAAATAACTTTGGAGTATATACAGCAGGAACACCTGCTCAGGATGGTTCCACTGATTTTTATGATATTTCTTTAAGTTCCGTTCAAAATAGTAACGGTTCATTTACAAACGAAAAATTTTATTCAATGATAGCGTATGGTGGGGGTGCTGATAAAGCCTATACACACACCCAAAACTCAGGTGCCACGATATGGGAAGTTGAACACGATTTAGGCAAACGTCCATCTGTTACAGTTGTGGACGTAAATAACATACAAGGGTATGGAATTGTAACACACACTAACGCAAACGAATTAACAATAACTTTTCCAGGAGACACAACAGGGAAAGCATATTGCAATTAAAATAAACAACTATGGCTGGAATACCTTTTTTACACAATATAGATCTTAATGAAAATCAATTATTAAACGCAAAATTACACACTTCGGGTACCGCACCTACTAACCCAGGAACTGGTACAATATGGTATGATAGTACAAACGATAAGGTAAAAGTATATACGACTACCCCTACTCCAGATGCTTGGATTACTGTTGGATTAAATACAGAAGAAGTTCAAGATATAGTTGGTGCTATGTTTACAAGTAATACTGAAACTGGAATAGCTGCTACATATGAAGATGGTGATGGAACTATAGATTTAGTTGTTGGTAACGCAACATCTATAACAGTAGCTGATACTACTGACACATCTTGTTTTGTAGGATTATGGGAATCAGCAACGGGTGATTTAGCACCTAGAACAGACGCGGGTATAACTTACAATGCTGGTACTGGAATCTTATCAGCAACTGGATTTTCAGGACCTTTAACAGGTAATGCTGACACGGCAACTGCTTTAGCAACAGCTAGAGCATTTACAACAACTGGAGATGTGGTTTTAGCTTCTGTAAACTTTGATGGTTCTGGAAACTTTACTACAACAGCAACTATTCAAGCAAACGCTGTTGAAGGATCAATGCTTAATAATAATATTATATCTGGTCAAACAGAATTAGCATCCGGTTTAGCGTCTACAGATGAATTAGCAGTTAGTGATGCCGGTACATTAAAACGTATGGATGTTAGTGTATTACAGTCATACTTACAATCTAATCTTACATTTACAACCAATACCAATACAGGTGCTGATATGACAGAGGGAACTCTAAGAACTAAATTAGCAGCTATAACAGAAAACGTAACAATTGGTGATGCTAATGACGTACAAGTTACTATAGCTGGTAATCTTGTTGTATCAGGTACTACCACAACTGTTAATTCAACTACAGTAACTCTTAATGATCATAATATAGTATTAGACACGGGAAATAACACATCAGCTGTTGTTGATGGTGCTGGTATTACATTAGAAGGTGGCTCTGGTAGCGATGTAACTTGGATGTGGAATGCTTCAGGTACAGCTATGGAATTAAAACTAGGTTCTAGTTTGACAGCTGCTAAATTTGGAAATATAACAGGTACATTAGTAACTGCTTCGCAAACTAATATAACTGCTGTTGGTACACTTTCAACGTTAACAGTTGATAATGTTATTATAAACGGAACCACAATAGGTCACACAGGCGATACTGATTTAATGACACTTGCTAGTGGTGTTTTAACTGTAGCAGGTGAAGTTGATGCGACTAGCTTAGATATATCGGGAGACGCTGATATTGATGGTACATTAGAAGCTGACGCAATAACAGTCGATGGTACAGCACTTAATACAGTTATTGACAATAGAATTAAGGTTATACAAAAAACAGCAACAATAGATGTTAGTTCATTACATAGTACAGCACTTAAATGTAATATTGCACATGGTATGATTTCAAATAACTTAATTGTTAAGTTATATGATGGTACTACATTTTTAGATGTGTTTGCTGATATTGACAGAACAGACAATAATACATTACAAATTACTTTTGCATCCGAACCTACCAACGATATTGTAGTTATTATACAAGAAATAATTGGAGACAATATAGCTGCAGGAGGTAATATTACTTATCCAAGTTCTTAACAGGTAAATAATAAATAAAATTAAAATATGGCACAGAATTTTTTAACCGGTATAAATATCGTAGGGGACGCTTTATCTATAAGCGGAACCTCTGCCATTTCTTCAGCAAGGCATTTCGCCGCAACAACAATCACATCAACAGGAACAGTTATCATAGGAGCTTATGGAGCAGGCGGTGCAGCTGGTGATGGTTGGAGAATTACTACCACAGATATATATGGTCAAACCGATGCAGTTGATAAAATATCTTTATCATCTGTTACAGGAAATGCAGGTTTTGCAGGTGTAGTTACCGTAAACACTGCATCAGTACAATCAGGATTTGAATTAACAGTAAGTGGTGATATATATGCTAGTGGTAATGTAGAACCTGCAGGATATTTATATTCTGGTACTATAGCTGCTGCCAGTTCTGATACAGATAAGTTTATAGTGTCCGACAGCGGTGTTTTAAAATATAGAACAGGTGTCCAATTGTTAAGTGATATTGATGCTTTACCTTTAGGTGGTGGTATAATAACGGGTCATGTATTATTCAATGATGGTATTGAATTACGATTAGGTGCTGATACTGATATGGGTTTATTTGCTTCATCAGGAACTAGCAATATAAGAGTTAATGAAGGTATTTTTGCTTTAAGAGCAAATGATCTTAGACTAATGAATCAAGCAAATGATGAAAGTTATATAAGAGCGGTTGATGATGGCGCGGTTACAATCTATTATAATAATCTACCAAAATTACGAACCGCAAGTATCGGTGTGGGACTTGATGTTATGTCTGGTCACGAAGCTGAAGGTATTGTTAGAATAGGTAGGTATGATGCTAATATAAGTAGGTATCATGATATAAAATCTTATGTATCTTCAACTGCAGCCTCAAATTATTTAAATTTTAGTTTGCATAATGGTACAGAAAATAGTGTATCAGATGTAATGACGTTAAAAGGTGATTTATCCGCAACTTTTACAGGGCATGTTAATATCACTGGTTCTTCAAAAAATCTTGTTTTAGCTAATTCTAATAATATTCGTTTTAAAAATAATGCTGGCGCTGAAAGAAACATATTAACATTGGATAGTACTGATGATGTTCAGTTTGGTGGCTCTATAACTGATATTAGATTTTTAACCGACGACTCTAGCGAAAAAATGATTATCAAATCCGACGGAAGTGTTGGAATAGGAACGGATTCGCCCGATGCTCCACTTCATGTATCATCATCAAGCAGACCTGTAGTAAAGCTCACATCAACAGATGCTAGTGCAAATCCCGGTCCAGTAATATATTTAAATAGAGAAAGTGGTAGTCCTGCCGATTCGGATTATATTGGGGCTTTATATTTTGATGCCTTACCTGATGCTGGAGCGTTGACAACTTTCGCAAGAATAAAAGGAACAATAATAGATGCAAGTGATGGTGATGAAGAAGGTGCAATAGTTTTTGATACTACACTTGGTGGGGACACCAATGTTGAAGCTATGAGAATTGTTGGAGGAAAAGTTGGTATAGGTACTTCAACCCCAGGGACTTTACACTCCACGGATTATGGAAATATAAAATTACAAATATCAGGTGGGTCTAATAGTAGTCAATTAATACTAGACGGAACATTTGCTGGTATTATAATGTCTGATAATAACACAACCGCAGACGCAAGAGTTTTTCAGCAACAAGTTAGCGCTGGAGTATTTACAATAAAATCATTAAATGACAACGGGACAAGTGGATCTGCATTAGTTTCAGTATTACATGGTGGTGATGTTGGAATCGGTACGGATGATCCAGGGTATAGATTAGAAATTGCAGAAGATACAAACGGCGCAGTTGATTTATTAAGATTAAGAAACGCAGATTTAACTTATGCACAAACATACGATTTCCAATTAGATACAAGTAAAGATTTAGTAATTACAGGTTCAAGTGGTTCTGGTGGAGTTAAATTTGTTCCAGGATCAAGGGGTGTGACTGTTGCAGGTAAAATAAAGTCAACAGAAACTCCTGCGGATTTAGCTTCAGCCCCAACAATAGCTTTTGGAGATGGTAATACTGGGTTTTATGAAAGATCTGATAACGATCTAAGATTATCTATAGGAGGTGCCGGTACATGGGAGTTTTCAGCAAATTGTATGGGTAACGTTAACGAAGGTAAAGCTCATCTTAACAGTGAAACTGCAACAGCTACAAACCCTTCAGTAATTCCATGGAGAAATGATGCAGACACTGGAATAGGAAGAGGCAGTGCTAATGTTCTTTCTTTGATTGCAGGTGGTGTAGAAGCATTAAGTCTTAGCACTACTTCTGGAACTTTTGCAGGTAATGTTATAATTGGTGGTGATTTAACGGTTAATGGTACAACCGTAACATTGAATTCTACAACACTAGCTGTTGATGATAAAAATATTGAACTTGGATCTGTAGTGGATGTAGCTTCACAAACTGCCACTTTAGCAACTTCAACTGCTGTTGTGACCGTGGCATCAACAAGTGGATATGTTCCTGGTGCTGCATTAACAAAAACAGCTGGTACTGGTGTGTTTGGTTCTACTCCTGTTATTCTCACCGTTGATAGCGCTACACAATTTACTGCTAATGTTAATCATGCTACAGCTGGTGCTATAACATTTACCGTTGGAGGTGCAACTGATGCCACAGCAAATCTTGGTGGTATAACATTAAAAGGCACTACAGATAAAACGATATTATGGACAAATTCAACAGACACATGGGATTTCAATCAAAATATAAAAGTTACTTCGACTGGTGGTTCTACTTATCTTGCAAACTTTCTACCAAGTGCAGGTAGTGGTTACGCTAAATTGTATCAGGATAGTAATAATCACATGTCGTTATATATGGCTAATGCTAGTGGAACTGCAAATGTAGTACTTAATTCCTCTGGAGTTTCCTATGTAAAAGGTGGAAATTTTATCATAGGTGGTTCATCTGATAGTGGCGAGTTGCTTCAAGTGGAAGGAACTGGAACTTTTACAGGTGATATAACCGCCGTTGGTGAATCTAGAAAAATAAGGATATTAAACGCAGGAGCGGCTGAAGCTGTACAATTATTATCAGATGGTAGTGGTGATGGACAATTAAGAATTAATAATAGTGGTGGAACTACACAAACATTATTATATGGTGAAGCAAATACAGCTCAATATATTGATAATGGAGGTAATTTAGGTGTAGGAACAAAAACTCCTAGCTCAAAATTACAAATTGGTACAAGAGGAACTGCAAGTGCATTAACTATAAATGCTGCTTCTGGGGATGGAATTTTATTTGATTTTTATAATGATGGAAATCCTTATTTAAGACACGCTAGTATTATAGCAAATGGTGATACTGCGGCATCGCAATTAGAATTTTGGACTTCACCGTCTGGTGCTGGAGTGTCAAAAGCATTAACATTAGATTCCTCTCAAAATGCAACTTTTGCAGGAAATATAGTATTAGGTGATGATGATCAAATACAACTTGGTGCTGAAAGTGGTGGTGATATGCACATCCGCCACAGTGGTTCACATGGTTATATATCTAATACAACAGGAGATTTATTTATAACTGATACCAACGGCGATATTTATATTCAAGCAAAATCTAATGAAAATTCAATAGCATGTTGGAATGACGAGGGTGTATACATCTACTACAATGCAGTAAAAAAATTCGAGACGACGTCTGATGGTATTACGGTTACTGGCAATGCCACAATGAATACTACGGGTGTTACTAATAATGTCATGTTAGTATCAACGGATACAAGTGCGTCATCTGCACCAGATCTTGTATTTTATAGAAATGCTGGTGCACCAGTTGATAGTGATACATCGGGTTTAATAGAATTTAGGGGTAGAAATGCTATAGGGGGCAGTGGTGCTGATACGGCAGATATTCCTTATGGAACTATTTATTCAAGAATGGTAGATGTTAGTGACCAAGATAGTAATTTAAGTTTTGGTGTTAATAAAGGTAATGGTTCGGGTGCACTAATAACCGCTATGCTTATTTCCCCTCTAGGAGCAAACAATTCAGCAACGGGTGCTATTATAATTAATCCAGCCACAGCATTCACTAAACCATTATATAATTTAACTGTAAATGGTACTTCTAATATTACTGGTGCAGCAACTTTTGGAGGTAATGTTACGATTAGTAGTAGTATAAATAGATCTATTATATTAGATGCCACTCAGGGTAGTGGTGGTTACACGTGGGCATCATTTAAACAAAGTGGTACAGAACAGTTTAGAATTTTTGGTAGTTATGCTGATAATTATTTAAGTTTTTATAATGACCAAAGTTCTTACGGTCATCAATTCAGATTAAATGCTGATGGTTCATCAACTTTTACAGGTTCTTTATCTATAACGGGTGATGGTAGTAACGCGGCAACACTTACAGAAAGTGGTAGTGGTCTTTTCACTATAGATGCAGTAGGGGATATTGGTCTTGATGCTGGTGGGGGTGACTTAACTTTTTTAGATGATGGTGTTGAGATTGGTAGATTTATAAACGATTCTACTGATTTTACAATGAAGTCATTAGTTCAAGATAAAGATATTAAATTTATGGGTAATGATGGTGGTTCACCTGTAACAGCCCTTACTTTAGATATGTCAGCTGGTGGCAATGCAACTTTTGCAGGGAATATACATTTAGCAGATTCTAAAAGTATTTATATTGGAACAGGTGATGACCTTAGATTAGTACATACTTCAGATACTAGTTATATAACAAATCAGTACGGTAACTTAGAAATAATTCAAAATACAGATGATGGTGATATAATATTTAAATGTGATGATGGTTCTGGAGGAGTTGAAACATACTTTTTCTTAGATGGTAGTCAAGATAGCGCTTCTCCATATACGGTATTCCCAGATTCTGCAGTATTATCTTTTGGTGCAACTTACGACACAAAGATATTCAGTGACGGTACAGATAGTTATATCCAACAACAAAGTGGACATTTATATATAAAAAATGACGCAAACGATAAAGATATTTTATTTCAATCAGATGATGGTAGTAATGGTGTTGCTACTTATTTCTATTTAGATGGAAGCCAATCAGGTAGTGGCAATCTATATGTTAAATACCCTGACGATAGTAGAATAACTCTAGGAGATGGTTCTGATTTATACTTTTATCACGATGGGACTGATAGTAAAATGGAAAATAGCAGTGGAGATTTAGTATTTGACCAAAAAACTGATGATGCTGATATGGTATTTAAGTGTGATGATGGCAGTGGTGGTACAACCGCTTATATAACTTTAGATGGTGATGCAGTCGAAACGGTATTTTCAAAAAACACAAGACATAACGATGCTGTACTTGCTAGGTTTGGTGCGGGTAATGATTTAGAGCTCCAACATGACGGTAATGACAGTTACATAACTATTAGGAACCATGATTTAAAAATACAACAACTTGGTGATGATAAAAGCATAATATTTTATTCAGATGATGGTTCAGGTGGTATCGCACAATATTTTAAATTAGATGGTAGTGCAGGGTATAATGTAGCTTCTAAAGATATTAGATTCGATGATAGTATTTCAGCATGTTTTGGTACAGGTATAGACGCTTTCTTTAATCACAATGGTAGTCATTTTAATTTCTTTAATGATGTTGGAGATGTAAACTTTACAAATAGAACTGATGATGGGGATATAATTTTTGCTTCAGATAATGGTGGTGGTGGTACTACGGAATACTTTAGATTAGATGGTGGAGACGCGCGAATGTATGCAACAAAAGAAATTAGATTTATGGATGGTGTAGCATCAAAATATGGTGCTGATGGAGATCTTGAAATATATCATAGTGGATCACATGGTTATTTAGCAAATGGTACTGGTGACTTTAACATTACTAGTAATGATGGTGAGATGATTTTCACCCAAAATACTAATGATGGAAATATAAATTTCAACTGCGATGATGGTAGTGGTGGTGTAACAACTTATTTATCTTTAGATGGTGGTATAACTTCAATGATAGCTTACAAAGATTTATTGTTTGGAGGAGATGATGTAAAAGCTAAATGGGGTGCTTCACAAGATTTAGAAATTTATCATTCAGGGAGTGATTCATATATAAGGGATATGGGAAGTGGTTCCCTAAGAATTACAGCTAGTAAGTTTACTGTATTAAATGCAGCGAATAGTGAAACTATGATTGATGCTACAGAAAATGCTGGGGTTTTATTATATTATGATAATTCAAATGTTCTTGAAACCGTAGCTGATGGTGCACAAACAAAATTTGATGGAGGTAGTGGTGCTATAGGTTATACTATTCATAACGAAGGAACTAACGCGGCGGATGATTCTAGAATTGCTTTTGAAACACAAGGTCAAAGAGATATTAGTATAGGAATAGACAGGAGTGATAGTTTCTTTAAAATATCACATAGTGCTACTTTAGGAACAAATGATTGGCAAACGTTTGATGGTTCTGGCAATGTAACTTTTGCAGGAAACGTACTATTAGGGGATGCTAAAGAATTAATATTTGGAGCTGCTACAGATTTTAAAATTTACCATAATAACACAACAAACGTAAACCATGTATCTTCTCAACTAGATAGACAACTATCTATTAATGGAAATATTATTAATCTTACTAATCAAGCAAATGATTCTACTTATTTACTATTAAATAGTACGAGTGCAACTTTTGCAGGTCAGATTAGAACAACTACAGATATTGGTAGAGATGATCATAATAGAATAATGTTTTCAACAGATAATAGTATTATATTTAGAGTAGCTGATAGTCATAGATTTAGAATGGATAGTGATAATTTCAGTCCTTATGTTGATAGTTCTTATGATTTAGGTACTAATTCAGTAAGATGGAGAAATGTATATGCTGATACTTTATACGGTGATGGTAGTAATATAACAGGTGTTACAGCAGAGTGGGATGGTAGTCATACGGGTCATGCAACAATATTTGATGCAGGTAATGGTAATACCCCTATATTACATGTAAAAGATACTGCTGATACCATGGTTGCCCTTTTTGAAGGAAACAGAGCAGGGGATACAGGAGCAAATGTTCATATAAGACATTGGCCTTCAAGTGCTGCGGAAACAAATAGAACTCATCTACACTTTGAAATGAAAGATGATGGTAACAATGTTACTAAGTATGGAACAATAGGTTGTTATATTGATGATTATACAGGTGATACAGAAGACGGAAACCTTCGTTTTAGTGTTATGAAAGCGGGTACTAGTACCGAAACAATGCGTATAAATGCTACTGGTGTTGGAATCGGAACGACTTCGCCCGATGCTTTATTAGATTTAGAATCAGCTACACCAGTCTTACGAATGACTGATACAGACTCAAGCACACCTTATGAACTGCGTGTAGATGGTGAAGTTTTTAGCATTAAAGAAGTAAGTAATTCAAGAACCTTAATGTCAATGACTACCGGGGCAGTTATAACTTTGGATAGTGGGGGATCAAATACTATTCTTAACACAACTGGAAGTGTTGTGGTACCTAATGGTAAAGTTGGAATTGGGACTACAACACCCGATGAAAAACTTCATATTGTAGATAGTAGTGGAGCTAATATTATATTAAATTCTGATGCGAATACTGTAGATAGTGGTATTTATATGTCTGAAGGAGCAGATGCCACCCCAACTCAAAATGGAGCTTATGTTTATTATGACGCAAGTGCTAACAATTTTAACATTGCAACAGGGGGCGGTTCATTAACAGATAGATTAACAATAGCTAGAGATACTGGTTATGTTGGAATCGGAGATACAAGTCCTGATTTTAACTTAACTATTCAAGGTGCTGCAGCAACTGAAGCAACTCCAGTAAAAATACACAAAGGAAACTATGCTGATTCAGGAGGACATACTACAATTTTAGGATTTGGATGTGAAAGTGCTGCTTGGGCAAAAGGTGGAATTGGATATGAAAGAACAGGGAGTTATGATAGAGGTAAGTTACATATCCTAATGGACAATACTGGAGATAGTTCTACTGTTACTCTAAGTGATAGTGTTATGACTATACAAGCTGACGGAAATGTTGGAATCGGGACAGATGGACCAACTGCTAAATTACATCTTTATACTTCTGGAGCAGAAGCTATTAATTTAGGTATTCAAAATAGTGAAAGATATTATAAAATTGAGACTGATGGTGGTGATTTAACATTTAATGATGTTAGTGCCGGTGGGGCTGCAAGAATGACTATTAATAGTTCTGGTAACACAACTTTTGCAGGTGATGTAACTATAACTAGTTCTGGATCATCAAATTCACCATCATTAGCAATAGATAATCCTGATTCTAATACTTTCAATCATGGTATAGAGGTGTTTGGAGCTAACATGACAACTACGGAAACGCAGTTGATTGTGGTTGGAAAAGAAGGTAGTACAAAAAATTCTGGTTATATAGGATATAATTGGGTTGGGGCGGGAAGTGATAGTAATTACATTACTTTCGGTCATTGGGGTGCAGATCATCAATTAAAAATTTATGGTAGTGGTAATGCAACTTTTGCAGGTAGTGTTCACTTAGATAGTGATTCAGCACAACTTCAGCTTGGTGATGATAACGATATGCAGATCTATCATAATGGAGCAAATGGAGAAATAAATAATGCTACTGGTGATTTCACCATTGATTCTGCGGGAGATATTATATTAGATGCAGATGGTGCAGATATTAGATTTAAAGATGCTGGCACAGAGTTTGGTAGAATTAATAATAATTCTTCAGGTAATTTTTTATTTTTAAGTCCAATATCAGATAAAGATATAATATTTAAAGGTAATGATGGTGGTAGTGAATTTGTAGCCCTTACCTTAGATATGTCAAACGCTGGTAGTGCAACTTTTAGTAATGATATAAATGTTGGAGGTAATGAAATAACATTTACAAATGACTCAGCTAGTGCTTATTTAAGAGCTGCAGATGCTTTACTTATACAATCCGATTGGAATACTGGAGAAAATAAACCTATTTATTTACAACCTTCTGCAGTTACAGAATTAACTGTTGCAACAGGAATATCAACTTTTGTAGGTGATGTACAATTAGCTGATACAAAAAATTTACAGTTTATTGGTTCATCAGGAGATCATGCTAGAATTACTTTCACGCAAGGCGATGGAACAACTGGTGATGTATGGTCACATGGATTTTATCAAAACTCAAACTTTCAATCAGGTATAGAATTTTTCGCAACAGATGAATCTACAGGTGATGGTAAGATTAGATTTAAATCAGGTGGTAATAATGTAGCTCTTACATTAGATGCTAGTCAAAATGCAACTTTTGCAGGGAGTATAGAATCAGGTGATATAAATATAACTAATGGAGGGACAACAGCAAGTATTGCTTTAACTCCTGATGGTAGTCATGTATGGCAGTTTAAAAATTCAGGGAATAGTGCAATATTTAGGGATGGTACTACTGGGGATATACCGATAACTATGACGGGTGCAGACTCAACTTTTGCAGGGACAATTGATTCGGGTGCTATAACCTCAACAGGTGATATAACTATCGATAAAGACAAGTGGCTTAACATTGATACTACTTGGGGAGCAAGACCTGCTTTTGGTGGTACTGATGATGCTGCTACGTATGCAAGGACTATAATTCGTTCAATAGATAATAGTGCAAATGCAGGAATTGATTTTCAGAATTACGCTGGTAGTTCTGTGGTAAGAATATCAGATGCTGGTAATGTTGGAATTGGAACCACAAGTCCTGAATCAAAATTAGCAGTCAAAGGCACATCTGGTAGTGCAGATTTATTTTCAATTTCAGATGTTGGAGTACCAACTACTGGGGCAGAATATGGAGTTGCAATGATTAAAACATATTCACAAGAATATGCTTTAAATATAACTTCATATCATGATACTGGAAAAGGAGTGAGAATATATACCGATACTGATTCAGGTAATTGTCTTTTGGTGACCCAACCAACAGGAGATAAATTTACTATAAATGGGTCTGGTAATGCAATTTTTGGAGGGAATATAAGTTTAGCAGACTCTAAATATGTTTATTGGGGTGGTGCAAATGATTTTTATATTGGACACGATGGGGATAATACAGGTGTAGTAAATAGCACAGGACACTTATATATTTCAAATTATGCTGATGATAAAGATATTGTATTCCAAAATGATAATGGAGCAGGTGGTGTAAGGCAATACTTCTTCTTAGATGGTAGCATAGCAGCAGATGGTGGTCTTTGTTATACTACATTCCCAGATAATAGTGTGTTAACCTTTGGAGACAGTCAAGACATAAAAATATCTCATCAAAGTGGTCATAGTTATATAGCAAATGATACTGGCGACTTTATCATGCAAAGTAACACTAATGATGGAGATTTTCTATTCAAGTGTGATGATGGAAATGGTGGTACTACAGAATATTTCAGATTAGATGGTGGTGAAGCAACATATTCAGGTGCTACTACAGCTTTATTTACAATATTTCCAGATAAATCAAGAATAGCACTAGGTACAGGAAAAGATCTTCAAATTTATCATGATGCAAATAATAGTTATATAGAAACCTCTTCAGGTAGTGTAGGGGATTTATATATAAAAGCACAAGGCAGTGGACACGATTTATATTTACAAGCAACAGATGATATTTTAATAAGACCACAAGGTGGAGAAAATGGTATACAAATTATAGGTGATGGCGGAGTTGTTCTCTACTACAATGACGCTATTAAATTTCAGACGACTAATACTGGTGCTACAGTAACTGGCGCATTCACTGCTAGTGGAGATGTTTTTGCATTTTCAGATGAAAGATTAAAAACTGATATAAAAACATTAGATGGTTCTAAAGTATATGATATGCGTGGTGTTAGTTTCAAAAAAGACGGTAAAGATGGTAGTGGTATAATAGCACAAGAATTAGAAAAAATAGCACCTGAGTTAGTGGACAATGAATCAGAATATAAATCAATTGCATATGGTAATGTAACAGGTTATTTAATAGAAGCTATAAAAGATTTAAAAGCAGAAATAGAAGAACTCAAAAATCACAAATGCGATGGCTGTACCAAGTAGTGGAACATTAAGTTTATTAGGATTAGCTAAAGAAAAAGTACATGATGATTATAATAGTGGATCGTCTATAAGTGGACAAATACCATTTAGTTATCTCACTCTAGGTGGACAAGGTGGTTCACAGCAAGAAACTTATGATACAACAAATACAAATAGTGCATCATATCCAGACAATAACCAACCACATCAAATGACTGATTGGTATGGTTATGATCATGATGCCACTTCAACATATACACAATATCGCACGATACATTATGCAAAACCATTAGCGGCATGTAATCCTGGGATAACAAGTGTTCAAACGTGGACAACCGCGCCTTTTGCAAATGGGGTAACAGTATATACTAACGCTGGTGTGTCTACTACATTAGCCGCTGGAAATTATGGATACCATACTGGTAATGGTGTTTCTCCTACTTCAAGATATACAACAAACGCCAGTGGTGTAGTATCTGGGTTAACAACATGTTAAGATTATGAAAATAGATGAAAATAAATTAAACGAACACACGGGATCAAGTTTTACACTTAAAAAAAATGATGGTGTATCAAGATTATCATTTAATGAAACCGATTGGATAGATAATGCAGATTATTATGCTGATATATTTCTTGGTAAATGCGAAGAATGTCCAACGAGTAAAGCTGTTTATGATGGCTTATCTTACGACAAAGTATTAGTTGGTGGATTAGGATTAGGATTAATACCAGAATATTTAAAAACTGTAGATAATTGTAGTGTAGTAGATGTTATAGAAAGTAATAATGAACTAATAACATGGACGAATTCAGAAGGATTTTTAGATGATGGAATTAATATTATAGAGGGTGATGCATTAAATTATACACCTGATAAAAAATACGATTTAATTGTAATTGATCTTTGGTGGAAAGAATCAGATATAACAGAAGAAATTAAAAATACTTTAAAAACTAAGTACTTATCATACTTAAATACAGACGGTAGATTGATCTTATGTCTTCTACCTGAAGAACTAAAGTAAAATACACTAAAATAGTGTAATAAGATATTTAGCTGGTGACGGCTAATTTGTTTAACATTTAAATTTAAAAACATGGCATTAAAAGGAGCATATGATTACAAAGGTATTGCAGTAAGCGACGCCTATGTAAAAATTACTAATGTAAATTGGAGTTGTAATAGCAATTCCGAGACGTACGTTAAAACGGCTGCTAAGTACAATGAAGATGGTACAGTAAAAACCGCAGAAGTTACAGATACTAGATGGGTACAAACCACTAGTGGAAACTGGCATGCAAATGTTTATAAGGATAAAGCAGCGAGAGACGCAAACCCAAACAACAGTATTGATGGTGTTGGCGGAAGTTTTACTATAGATCTCAAAGATAGCGCAAAAAACCCTGTAAAACAGGCTTATGTTGCAGCTAAAACTGTTGATACTTATAAAGATATGGCAGACGCATAACAGACTAGGACACTAGCCTGTTAAGATTGCTATTATTTATGTAATAGTAATAGTATTGAAATTAAGTAAAATTAAATAAATAATTATGAATAAAAAAGTAGAAAACGCTAACGTAGTTAGCGAAACTAAAAAAATCACTGAAGATCAATTAAAAGAACTTCAAGGACATGTGAATAGAATCAATCAAGCTCAATTACAATTGGGTCAATTAACTTCTCAGAAACATGGTGTTTTAACCGCTATACCAGCACTTCAAAAAGAATTGAAGGATTTCCAAGATAAAATGGAAAGTCAGTATGGTAAAGTAAGTATCAACATTCAAGATGGTAGTATCCAAGATATACCAAAAGATGATGAGCAAGCTAATACGTAAGATAAGTGTTGGCAAAGATTATAAAAATGAAGCTATGCATTACGCCGTTGGACAAGAAGTCTACGGCGGGCATACTATTTGTGATATAATAGAACAAGATACAAAATATAGTATATTTATTAAAAAAAATAAAGAGGTATTACCTTGGAAGGATTTTAATAAAAATATGGCTATATCTGTAGAATATAACCTAGAATATTAATGCGTAGTATTTATAATTTTATAATTACTCCAAAGAAATCTAGGTACAATAATACTAAAAAAATTGGTGATAAAGAATTGATATTAAACACAGAAATTTTTAATCACCAATATGTTAGTAGAGAAGCCATTATTAAACATGTTCCAATAGCTATTGAAACTGAAATACGACCAGGTGATGAGGTGATAGTTCATCATAATGTATTTCGAAGATGGCATAATGTGAAAGGTATTGAAAAAAATAGTGGAAGTTATATTGATGAAAATACTTATGCTATTAAAGAAGATCAAATATTTGCATATAAAAGAAGCAACAAATGGCAAGCCACAAAAGGTTATTGTTTTGTAAAACCAATTAAATCAAATAATAAATTTAATATAGAAAAAGAAAGACCTCTAATTGGTATTATGAAATATACTGATAAAGATCTACCTGACATTAATAATGGTGATTTAGTAGGTTTCACTTCTAGTGGTGAATATGAATTTATAATTGATGGTGAGAAATTATATAGAGTATTAACACAATTTATTACAATTAAATATGAATATCAAGGAGACGAAGAAGAGTATAATCCAAGCTGGGCACAAAGCAGTTGAAGAATTAATTAAAGTCGCTAAAGAACCAATAGTGGATTCTGATGATGATATATCGGCAGATAGATTAAAGAATGCGGCTGCAACAAAGAAATTAGCTATATTTGATGCTTTTGAAATACTAAATAGAATTGAAGAAGAAGATAGTATATTAGAAAATAAACCATTAAAAAGAAAAGATAACACATTTACTGGTTTTGCTGAAAGTAGATCAAAATAATGTATAAACAAACGTTATATAAAATAATTGAACCAATTCGCATCAA
>Ga0208524_1000700_pt1 | contig 16989 bp, 10 predicted proteins | sample ETNtaG_28_FD_185779 | JGI IMG/M metagenome (GOLD analysis project Ga0208524, IMG submission 185779) | Marine microbial and viral communities from oxygen minimum zone, Eastern Pacific Ocean - ETNP201406SV61 (SPAdes) (version 2) | ecosystem: Environmental > Aquatic > Marine > Oceanic ... | reverse complement strand
GGGCGGCGGCGGGGACATGGGCGGCGGCGGCTTCAACCCCTGAGCCGACCGGTACAAGCCAGGCAATCGACTCCGACTCAGGAGGTGATGGGTCGTGAGGGACTCGAACTCCCGAGCCCTGAGCGTCATTCAGTCCTGCCTGACGCTCCCATCAGTGCTCTTGTCGATGCCTGCAGGTCTGAGCGACTCGTAGGTACTCGTTGGTGACGGGTGAGACAGGGTGGGATGGGGCGTTCTGTTCCTGACACTGGTTTGTCCCTTCGGCAGCAGATTCTTCTTGGCGACCTGACAGCGGGCCAGGTCGAGTGCTTACCCCGCCCGATACCGGTCCGGAACGGGCCTCCGGAACGGGCCTCCGGAACGGGATGTGCGACCAGCGGGACCCGAAGAACCCTTCGGGCGACGGGTAGCCGTCCCTCGAATTCGGGCCCAAGGTCCCCTATGTGCCGCGCAGAAGGAACGTATGGTCGCCGGCAGTGAATGAAATTGTGCACGCACAGAAGAATTTGGGAGCCCCATTGCCGATCATGCGGAATACAACCCGCCGGCTCGCACTCGTAACCGTGGCCGCGACGCTCCTCCTGGTAGCCATCGGTGGGTACACACGCGGCAGCGGCAGCGGCTACGGATGTTCCGACCGTTGGCCGCTCTGCGAGGGCGGCGCACTCGGTGGGATGCTGCCTCGATGGGAACATCACATGTTCATCGAGTGGACACACCGTTGGATGGCGGCCACGGTCGGGCTCCTCGCCGTGGCTACGGCCGTGTCCACGTGGCGGCACTTTCGACGACGGCGGAATGTCCTCTGGCCCAGCGGAGCTGCAGTTGCCGTCATCGGGCTGCAGGCCTGGGTGGGACGGATGGTGGTCAAGGAGGACCTCGACGCCGACCTCGTGTCGGTGCACCTTGCGATCTCGATGATCGTCTTGGCCCTTGTGACGGTCACGGCAGTCGGCGCCGGGCCCACGACGGCGCTGCCGGCAGTCGGTCCCTCGGTGAATACCCGGGGTTGGATTCGCCTGGTCGGCGTCGGAGCCACCGGCAGCCTCCTCGTCCTGCTGTTGGGCTCGTACGTACACAACATGTACTTCAGCGGTTGGCCTCTGGTCGGCAACACCTTGCTGCCGAAGTTCACCAACAGGTACCTGACGGTCCACTTCGCCCATCGCGTCGGGGCGGCGCTTGTGATGATGCTGCTGCTCTACATCGCTGTAGCCGCTGTTCGCCGTGATCGACCACCTGCCGAGCGCCTCCTCCTGGGTGGCGCCGCCGCCGGCTTCGCGGCGAACGTCGGGCTAGGGGCGGTCCACGTGGTGACGGAGGTCGACTCCAGTGCCCTCATCGCGATCCACCTGCTCGTTGCCGCCCTTGTCTGGGCCCAACTGGTTGCCGCAACGGCCCAGGCGGCCCGCCATCTATCGCTTCCATGACCGTTGCAACCGAGCACGAGGTGACTGGGCTGGTGAAGGCCCGATTGGGTGAAACGGGTTGCGGTGGGGTGTCTTGCGCCCCTGGGAGGGCTCGGGTTGGCCGGCTATACCGGGGGTGTGCCGAGGCCCCCCGGCCACCATCGGTGATTGGCGGTGTGGGGGTGGCTGTCTGTGTGGCTGCCGGTGACGGCCGACCGACTGGGCCGGTATCGGCGTTGTCGGGGTCAGTCAGTTCGACGCCCCGTGGTCGACGTCTCCACCCAGGTAACTGGCCTCAAGGAGATCCGGTCGGGCCAGCAGGTCGGCGGCGGCACCTTCCATGACCAGGTCGCCGTGGTTCAAGACGTATCCGCGGTCAGAGATGTCGAGGGCCAGATTGACATGCTGCTCGACGATGAGCACCCCGGCCCCGGTGCGGTCGGCGAAGTCGCGCACGATGGGCAGAAGATGTTCGACGACGATCGGAGCCAGACCGAGACTCATCTCATCGACGAGCAGCAACCTCGGTTGGGACATCAGGGCGCGGGCCATGGCCAGCATCTGCTGTTCGCCACCCGAAAGCAGGCCGGATCGGCGACCCATGAGTGGAAGGAGTGCGGGAAACAGTTCCAGGGCCTGTTCCAATACTGCTTCCTGCTCCCGATGGCTGGATCTCAACCCCAACTTGAGGTTTTCCTGCACGGTGAGGTTGAAGAACAGGGAACGATCCTCGGCCACATGGGCCAGACCAAGGCGGGCCAACCGGTGGGGGTTGCGGGAGTCAACCGGCTCGCCAAGAACGGTAATCGACCCTCGGAGAAGCGGGATCAGCCCTGAGATGGTCAACAGAGTGGTGGTCTTGCCGGCCCCGTTGGGGCCGAGAAGAGCCACCACCTCTCCCTCATCGAGGTGCAGGTCCAGGCCGCGCACGACCGGAACGCCCGCATAGCCCGTGTCCATGCCCTCGACGGCCAGCAGGTGCTGGTCACTGCTCACCTTTCGTCCTCGCTACCGGTCAGGTCATGCAGTTCCTCGGCGTAGCGAGTCTGGGCCTCGCCCGTCTCTTCACCGAGGTAGGCGGCTCTCACGTCAGGATTGGTCCGAATCTCGGTAGGGGTTCCTGCGGCGATGATCTGGCCAAAATCCATCACGTAGATGTAGTCACAGACACTGAGCACCAGGCCCATGTCGTGGTCAACGAGGAACACGGTGATGTCGTGGTTGAGCAATCCTCGTAGGTGGTCGCCCAGGGCATTGCTCTCCGCCGTGTCGAGACCCGCGGCCGGCTCATCGAGCAGGACCAGCTTCGGTTGGGGGGCCAGGGCACGGGCCACTCCGACCAACTTCCGCTGACCATGGGGCAGATCTGTTGGTAGGACGTCGGCCTGCTCGGACAATCCGGCGACCTCCAGGGCCCAATCGACTCGGGCATCGATCTCCGGGGTCTGCTGTCGGAGGTGCAAGATGTCCAACACGAGCGTGTACCAGCGGGCGGGATGGGCGGCGACGAGCAAGTTGTCTCGGACGCTGAGATCCTCGAAGAGTTCCAGGGACTGGAAGGTGCGAACCAGGCCCAACCGGGAGCGCTTGTGGGGCTTGAGTGCGGAAAGGTCGTGGCCGTCGAAGTTCGCTGTCCCAGAAGAGGTTGGAACGTAGCCCGTGATGGCATCGATGAACGTGGTCTTGCCGGCCCCGTTCGGGCCGATCAGGCCGACGAACGATCCGGCTTCGACGATGAGATCCACGTCATCGTTGGCGTTGAGGCCACCGAAGGTGACAGTCAGGCCTTCGGTCTTGAGAATGGGGGTCATGTCATCTCTCTGCCGACCATGGCCGGTTGGGCCACGTGTCCACGAAGGTCAGTCGTTGGGCGGTGCATCACGGTAACTGCCACGGCCGCCGTCGGAGATCCGCATGGACTCTTCGAGGCAGGGCACCAGGAACGCCTCGGAGATCCCGGCAGTCCGACCGGAGCGTTGGTCGACTACCACTGGCTTGCGTTCACCGACGTTGACGCCCCTTTGCACAGGCCGAACGTAGTTCGTGTCCGGCCATGATCGGATGGCCGCGACGTGCTTCTGGCATGGTCGTCGATCAGGGGCCTTTACTATCCTGCCCGAACGGAACAGGAAAAAGAGGAGACACACCCGTGGACAACGAAGTCGAGACTGCCCCTTGGCATCTGAGTGGCAACTGGGAACCGATGCAGGTCGAGGTGACGACCACCGACCTCGAGACCGAGGGCCAGATCCCCGAGGAACTCAACGGCCTCTACCTGCGTGTGGGGCCCAACCCGTCCGGTGGGTGGTCCGAACACTGGTTCTTCGGCGACGGCATGGTCCACGGCCTGGCCCTCCAAGGTGGCCGGGCCGTGTCGTACCGCAACCGTTTCGTACGAACCCGGCTTTTCGAAAACAGGGCAGGCAACAAGCCGACGGAGGTCATGGACGACCTGACCATGGGCCTGGCCAACACCCACGTGATCCGTCATGCCGACCGGATTATGGCCCTTGAAGAGGGGCACTTCCCCTATGAACTGACCCCCGGGTTGGACACTGTCGGTCCATGGGACTTCGACGGGAAACTGACCACATCGGTAACCGCTCACCCCAAGATCTGCCCGGCAACCGGCGAGTTGCTGTTCTTCAGCTATTTCTCATTCGAGCCCCCCTACCTCACCTACCACCGGGCCGACGCTGAAGGCCGACTGGTCCAGACGGAGCCCATCGACATCCCCAACATGGTGATGATGCACGACTTCAACATCACCCAGAATCACGTCGTGTTCATGGACCTTCCCCTGGCCTTCAACCTGGAGTCCATAGCCGAGGGAGGCCTGCCTTTCCGGTTTGAACCGGAGGCGGGGGCGCGGCTCGGGGTCATGCCCCGAAACGGAACGAACTCGGACGTGGTCTGGCACGAGATCGACCCGTGCTATGTCTTCCACCCGGTGAACTCCTACGAGGACGGCGACAACCTGGTCCTCCATGTGTCCAAACTGGATTCGGCCTTCGCCAAGTCCGGAGACGACTACTCGTCGTCTGGTTGTCTCTGGAAATGGACCATTGACACGGTGGCTGGCACGGTGCATGAGGAGCAACTGGACGACCGTCGGGGAGACTTCGGCCGGGTTGACGACCGTCTGGTGGGTCAGCCGGCCCGCTACGGATACCTGATGGCACTGCCAGACACGGGTGGTGACTACGTGGAGTATGGCGAGACGCTCTACAAGTACGACCTGACCACAGGACAACGCTGGGACCATGAGTTGGGCGCGGGGGTCAAGGGTGGCGAACCGGTGTTCGCTCCTGCCGGCCCAGATGCTGAAGAGGACGAGGGCTGGGTCCTTTGCATCGTCCACGACGAGAACTCGGGCAGGTCGAAGTTCCTCATCATCGACGCCCGAGACTTCGAAGGACCCCCTGTGGCTACCGTCAACCTCCCGCAGAGGGTCCCCTACGGTGCCCACGGGAGTTGGATGCCCGACCCGGCCTGACAAGGACAACTGACGGTCTGACGTGGGTGTCGAAAGGGGGCAACTGTCTTGATGACGGTCCGGCGGAACTCCGCCACGGCAGCACTGGTCGCTCTTCTCGTCGCGTCCCTGGTTTCTTGTAGTGAGGAACGGGTGCAGGAAGGTATTGAGCCAGCCTCGGCTGTTTCCACCACAGCGCCTGCCATGACTGAGCCGCCCGCCACTACAGCGCCCTCCAGCGTTGTGACCACGGTGGCGACAGCCACCACCGCCGCGACGACCACCACCGCCGCGACGACCACCACCGCCGCGACAACCACCACCGCCGCGACGACCACCACCGCCGCGACGACCACTGTCCCGGTTGGTGATCCGAACACTGTGGTTGGACGTCTGGGCGGTGGCGAGTGGTTCATGGGCCAACTGCCGGTCCAGGCACGTGGTGCCGACCCGGACCTTGATCCGGTTCGCGTCGGGTTGTTGAACCAGGAAGACTCGCCGGCCGGCTCGTTCCCCGAGGCTCGGGCTGCCGTGGAGGCCGCGGTCCGCTGGGTCAACGAAGAGTTGGGCGGTGTGAATGGACGTCCGGTCGAACTTGAGGTCTGTGTCACCGACTTCACTGTGGAAAGGTCTCAGGCCTGCGCTCAGCAGATGGTGATGGCCGATGTGGTCGCCGTGACAACCGGCATCGACGTCGGCAGCACCGGGGCCATCCCGATCTTCGAACAGAACGGGATCCCGGTGGTTGGGGGTATCCCGACCAACATGGCCGAGATGGAATCGCCGTCGGCGTTCTACTTCAGCGGAGCGATAGCAGGTGCGTACGCGGGGTTCATCGGTCACGCAATCGAGCACTTTGGTGCTTCTCGGATCGTCCTCGCCCACGGAGAGTTCGAGTCGTTCACCGTGTCCACACGGGACTACGGCGCCGCTCTGGCGGAGGCTCTCGGACTTGAGGTGGAGTTGATCCCGTTCCCCTTGTTCACGTTCGACTTCCTTCCCGTGTTGACCAAGGCAGCCGAGTTCGAACCGGACGCGATCGTCGTTGCAGCAGCCGACCTCTCCTGCGCCCCCATCATGCAGACCATGGTCGATCTGGGGATCGAGGCCCAGCTCTACCTGGTCGGAAGTTGCGCGGCGGACGAAATCCTCGAGGTGGCCGGGAGCGCCGCCGAAATCGTCCTTTTCAACTCCGAGAGCCCGTTGGAGCCCACCGTCGACGGTGCAGTTTACGAAGAGGTGGTCGCACAGTACGCCTCCGAACCAGCAGGAGGTGTCGGCACGGTGTCGATGCGGGGATTCCTCAATCTCTATGCGCTTCTGGTCGAGTTGGGCCCCGATGCCGGAAGCCGGGAAGCCCTGCTGGATCTGATCCGGGACACAGTCGACAGGCCAAGTTTCTGGGGGCACCCCTACACCTGTGAAGGGCAGCAGGTTCCCGGACTTCCTGCCCTGTGCGCCCCGCAGCAGACCATCTTCTCGATCGTCGAGGGTGAGGTTGTACCCGCCGGCGATGGCTGGATCGACACTCCGGCCCTGTTCGCCGAACTCGGCTGATCGGGGCCATTATCGGCAGCCACCTGACCTACCTCCTGCTTGGCTGCGGTACCGGGGCTGTAGTCGGATCATTGGCCGTCGGGTTGGTTCTCACCCATCGGGCCAGCGGGATCCTCAACCTCGCCCATGCCGCCATGGGCATGTATGTCGCGGTGGCGTTCTACGAATTGAGGGCCACCGGAGAATTGATCCTGCCCGTCCTCGGCCTACCTGCTCGTCTCCCGATTGTTCGGGCTCCGACGGTGGCCACCGCACTCGCCGTCTGCATGGTTCTGGCTGCCGTCCTCGGTGGTGTCATCTACCTGGCGATCATCCGGCCCCTTCGCAACGCTCCTCCACTGAGTGCGCTCGTCGCCTCACTGGGCCTCCTCGTCTACCTCATGGAGATTGCGCGCCTGCGCATTGGTGCCCAGGGGGCAACCGGCCTGGCCATCGACGGCATCCTTCCCGACGGCTTGGTGGGTATCGGCGGGGCCCTGGTCGGCACCGACAGACTCTGGCTGGCTGGCATCACCCTCGGTTCGGCGTTGCTGTTGGCCGGCCTCTACCGGTTCACCCGGTTCGGCCGTGAAACCCGGGCGTTGGCAGACAACGAACGCGGTGCGGTACTGCTTGGGATCTCCCCGATTCGGGTCGGAGCCGTCAACTGGGTCCTGGCCTCGGTGGTCGCCGGCCTGCTGATGGTGCTGGCCGCTCCGGCAACACGCCTCGACGTCAGCGCTTCGAGCTTGCTCGTCGTTCCGGCTCTCGCTGCCGCACTGGTAGCCCAACTTCGGTCGTTCGTGGGTGCGGCCCTGGCTGGACTGGGTATCGGAATGGTCCAGTCCGAGTTGATGAACATTCAGGTGGAGTGGGCGTGGTTGCCCGACGTCGGGATTCAGCAGGGCGTCCCCCTCCTGGTCATTCTGGCTGTCCTCGCCTTCTGGGGTGATGTCCTCCCACAGCGTGGAGTGGTGCTCTCGCCTCGCCTCCCACGTTCCGCCGGTGTGAACGTCGGGGCGTGGCGTCCCATAGCCCTGTTGGGGGCGGCCGGAATCGCCGTGATGGTGCTGGACAGCGAGTGGCGCCTGGCGGTGGCCATCTCGGCATGTGTAGCCGTCATCGCATTATCAGTGGTGGTGGTGACCGGGCTCGTCGGCCAGGTGTCGTTCGCCCCCTATGCGTTTGCCGGCATCGCCGCCTTCACGGTGATCCGTCTGGATTCCGTGCCCTTTCCGATCGCACCGCTTGTCGGAGGAATCGTGGCCGTGGCCGTTGGGGTGGTCGTGGGCCTGCTCGCCGTGCGGGTCCGTGGTTCCCAGTTGGCCGTGGCCACCCTTGCTGGTTCGATAGCCATCGAGGAGTTGATCTTCCGCTGGTCATGGTTTAGCGGTGGTGACCTGGGTGCCCGGATGCCCCGCCCGTCGCTGTTTGGCCTCGATCTGGGAATCGGTGCGGTGGGTTCCGCCTACCCTCGCCGGGCTTTCGTGGTGACCACTCTCGTGGTGTTGGCCCTCTGCCTCCTGATGACCCTCGGCATCAGTCGGGGCGTCGTCGGCCGACGTTGGCGGGCAGTGCGCGACAACGAGCGGGCCGCATCGGCGGCGGGCATCGATGTGGCTGGGGTCAAGCTCACGGCGTTTGCCATCTCAGCCCTGCTGGCCGGAATCGGAGGAGCCCTGCTCGGTTATCAACGGCAGATCGTGACCGGTGGCTCGTTCACCTTGTTCGACTCATTGATGGTGGTTGCCGTTGTCTACCTGGCCGGAATCGCCGCTCCGTCGGGCGCCCTGTTGGCTGGAGCCCTGGCATCCGGTGGCGTATTGACCGTGGCCCTTGCACGACTGGGCGATTCGGGCGCTGCCAACCAATTGGCGGTCAGCGGCCTGGTGCTCATGATCGTGGTCGTGTGGCTGCCTACCGGGGTATTCGGCTCGGTGGCCCATGTCGGCCGTGCGGTCAGGGGCAGGTCCCGGTGGCCGTCCGGCCTGACAAGGAGTGGAACGTTCGTCGGTTAGTGCCTGACGCCGTTTCTGCGAGCGCACCAACCTGTCCGCAGGGCGAACCGGGCCACAGTCAGATTCGGCGGTCGTAGCCGGACCAGAACGGTTCGCGTAGCAGGCGCTTCTGCAGTTTGCCCGTGCCCGTGCGGGGCAGTGATTCCCTGAACTCGATGGTCCGGGGCACCTTGATGCCGGAGAGGCTCTCTCGGCAGAGGACCATGAGCCTGGTGGCCAGGTCGTCGTTGTCGGCATTACCGGCAGCGACAACGAGTGCCTTGACCTCTTCGCCGAACTCCTCGTTGGGAATACCGATGACGGCCACGTCGGCCACCTCAGGATGCCCGCCGATCACGCCTTCGATCTCAGCCGGGTACACGTTGACGCCGCCCGAGATGATCATGTCGATCTTCCGATCGGAGAGCCACAGGTAGCCGTCGTCGTCGAGGTACCCGACGTCGCCGGTAGTGAACACGCCCGGGGCCAGATGGGCCTCGGCCGTCTTCTCGGGGGCGTTGTGGTACTCGAAGTCCGTGCCCATGGAGTTTCGGAAGTACAGGATGCCCTCCTCGCCGGTGGCCCTGGGTTCCCCGTCATCGTCCACCACGAGGATTTCCATGTTCGGCATTGCTCGTCCGACGCTTCCACCGCGCTCGAGCCATTCGGGGCTGTCGATCATCGTGATGATCGAGCCTTCGGTGGAGCCGTAGTACTCGACGATCTTCGGGCCCCACCAGTCGATCAGGCCCTGCTTCACCAAGGGCGGGCAGGGCGCCGCACCATGGATGGCAACCTCGAGCGACGAACCGTCGAACGCGGCCCGACGTTCCTCATCCAACTCGACCAGGCGCTTCATCTGGGTGGGAACCAGGTGGATGCTGGTGCCGCCGTAGGTGTCGATGAGGTCCAGAACGCCAGCGCTGTCGTACCGGTGCTGCATCACCACCGCCGACCCACCCACCATCGGCAGGAACGAGAAGGCCCACTGGGCCGAGTGGTAGAAGGGCCCGCAGAGGACGGCGGTTCCCGGCAGCGTCATGAGACCGGTGAAGCCCGAGGCGACGAGCTGCCACACTTCGGGTGGCGTGCCGGGTTCGGGGGAGGCCAGGCTGCTCCGGACGCCCTTGGGATGCCCGGTTGTTCCCGAGGTGTAGAACATCGGTCCGCCGAAGGACTGGTCCTCCGGTTCGGCGTCCGATCCGGAGCCGAGGAACGCCTCGAAGTCGACGAAACGCGTATCGTCCGGGGCGCCGATGGCCACCGCCAGTTCCACGGCGGAGGATCTGGGGTCGGCCAGGGCTTCGGCAACCATGTCGGTGAAGCGGTGGCCAACCAGGACGGCCCTGGAGTCGGAGTCCTCGATGATGTAGGCCATTTCCGAGGCCACGAGGTGCCAACTGACGGGTACGAACACGACCCCGGCGTGTGCGCAGGCGAGAGCCACCTCGAACCACTCGTTGCGGTTGCCGGCCACCACCGAGATGGTGTCGCCCGATCCGAGTCCGGCGTCCCTGAGTGCGTGGACGAGGCGGTTCACCCTGGCGTCGAGTTGGGCCCATGTCCGTGCGTCGTCGTCGTCGGCGAGTGCGAGTTCGTCGCCGCGGGTGGCCGCCGCTTCCCTTGTCAGTATCGCCATGGTTCTCTCCCCCTCTTCGGCTTCGCCCGTGGCCCGTTCCTGTGGCCGTTGGCTTGCACGGCTCCCACATTACGTCCCGACCAGCAGGACAGCCAAAAGGGCCTACTCGAAGATCACACCGGCAGCCAGCGGATCGAAACCCTCAGGCCAGACGGTTCTTGCGTCGGAAATCGCTCCGCTCAGATTGGTCCGTCCCAGTTTCGTCCCGGAGAGGTCCGCTCCGGAGAGAACCGCCCGTTCCAGGTCCGTCCGCTTGAGGTCCGCCCCGGTGAGGTTCGCCCCGAGGAGGCTCGCCCTCGAGAGGTCCGCCCGTTTGAGCTTGGCATGGATCAGGTTTGCACGCCTCAGATTCGCCCCTTCGAGGAGTGCTTCCTCCATGAAGGCGTAGCGGAGCCTCACATGGCTGAGATTCGCCCCTACAAGGTCTGTTCCTTCGAGGCTCGCCCCGGTGAGGTCCGCCCCAGCGAGGTTCGCGCAGTTCAGGTTCGCCCCAACCAGGTAGGCACCGGCAAGGTTCGCTCCGACGAGGACCGCGCCGGCAAGATCCGCCCGCCTGAGGCGGGCCTCGGGTTCGATCGTGTAGCCGTTGACTTCCACGGCCTCCACGCTACGTCCCGACCGGCAGAACAGCCAGAAGGGCCTGGTGAACCTGAGTAAGCATGTTCGGTCTTCCAGGTTCCGCGGTAGGGGCCGAACAGGGGTGGTGGTACGGCCGACGGTGGCCGCATGCCGTCGGGTTGGACACTGTTCTCAGGCCAGAATCAGACCCCGGTGGTGGACAGGCGCAAGACCCTCTACTGCTTTAGAACGGTGATCTTTGTGGTCTCAACAAGGACTCCGGCGCTCTGTCGAGCCCTGGTGAACTCCTCTGAGGTCATGAATCCTTCCACCACGTCCATCGAAGGCGTCTCCATCACCAGATGAAGGATATTTTCGTTCTCTGCGTCAACGCCACAGACGAGGCAAGCTCCTCCAGCGGCTTCGATCTGCGGAATGGCTTCAGTCTCGAACCACGCTTTGAAGACTTCGAAACCCTCTGCAATCTCTTCCTCTAGAAAAAAAATCATCTTCGTTGTCCTTCTTGTGGTTGGGTTGAGATGCTCATAGTTGCAGTCAGTGTCGAAGGCGACAAGCCACTGTCACTACGTGCCTACGACACAACCGACGGTGCCCCACGCGGTTGGCCTGGATGCCGCGTTGGATGGCGGGTGACCTCACCGCTGGTCACAGAAGTGGGCCGTGAGGGACTCGAACCCCCGACCCCCTGCGCGTCATGCAGGTGCTCTAGCCAACTGAGCTAACGGCCCCGGAGCGTGAGAGCGTAGCAGTGGGCCTCCACGGGAACACAGGGACCGGTGTAGCGCCTGTCTCTGCCGCACTAGGCTCGCTCCGAGCGAGGGCAATGGGGGTCGGATGCGTACTCGTCGGAAGTTGGTGGCGCTGTTGACGGTGGTGGGGCTGCTCGCCGCGCCTTCGGTGACGCCGGTTGCCGCCCAGGACGCCGAGGCACCGACCTGCGAGGCCCGTCCGCAAGACGATGGTTCGGTTTCCAACTGGTGTGACGACGGAACCGGCTGGCGGGTGGACGCCTCCGGCAACCGCACCGGAGAGTGGTACACCGAAGGTGACTGCCAGATCACCACCAACAACGACGGAACGATCCGCGGTCGCTGTGCCGACGGCGCCTACGGCTGGGACATCGACGCCGACACCAGCCGCTCCGACTGGACCGACGACGGCAACTGCCGCGTGACTGCATCCTCCGACGGCAGCGGCCGCACCAGTTGTGACGACGGCAGCGGCTGGGAGGCCGACACCTCGGGTGTCCGTACCAGGGAATGGCGCACGGAAGGCGACTGCCGGATCACGACCCGATCCGACGGACACATCGAGTCCTACTGCGCGAGCGGCGCCTACGGCTGGGACATCACCACCGACGGCAGCCGCTCCGACTGGACCGACGACGGCAACTGCCGCGTGACTGCATCCTCCGACGGATCTCAACGGGGCTCCTGCGACGACGGCACCAGCTGGAGCATCGATGCCGACGGCAGCCGCTCCGACACCCAGACCGGCGACGACGGCTGCCGCACCACGAACAACGCCGATGGTTCCAGTCGGACATCCTGCGACGACGGCACCGGCTGGGAGGCCGACGCCTCGGGCAGCCGTACCAGGGAATGGCGCACGGAGGGCGACTGCCGGATAACGACCCGATCCGACGGACACATCGGGTCCTACTGCGACAGCGGCGCCTACGGCTGGGACATCACCACCGACGGCAGCCGCTCCGACTGGACCTACGACGGCAACTGCCGCACCACCGCCTACGCCGATGGCTCGCAGCGCCAAAGCTGCGACGACGGCAGCGGTTGGCAAGTCGACGCCGACGGCAGCCGCTCCGACACCCAGACCGGCGACGATGGCTGTCGCACCACGACCAACACAGACGGCTCACAACGCGTCGAGTGCGACGACGGCACCGGCCGGCAGACCAACGCCGACGGCACCATCGACCGCGAATGGCGCACCGAGGGCGACTGCCGGATAACCACCCAATCCGACGGCCGCATCGAGAACTACTGCGACAGCGGCGCCTACGGCTGGGACATCGACGCCGACGGCAGCCGCTCCGACTGGACCGACGACGGCAACTGCCGGATCACCATCTCCGCCGACGACTCGCAACGCGGACGGTGCGACGACGGCACCAGCTGGAGCATCGATGCCGACGGCAGCCGCTCCGACACCCAGACCGGCGACGACGGCTGTAGCGCCACGACCAACACAGACGGCTCACAACGCGTCGAGTGCGACGACGGCACCGGCCGGCAGACCAACGCCGACGGCACCATCGACCGCGAATGGCGCACCGAGGGCGACTGCCGGATCACCACGAGTTCCGATGGCCGCATCGATGCCTACTGCGACAGCGGCACCTACGGTTGGAACGCAGCCTCCGACGGTACCCGAACCTCCGAATGGACCCGGGAGGAAGACTGCCGGACAACCACCAACTCCGACGGGAGCCGACGGATCGACTGCGACGACGGGACCGGCTGGAGCGAAAGCGTCACCGGTGAGCGGACCTCCGAGTTCACGACCGACGCCGACACCGGATGTCGGATCACTACGAAGTCGGACGGCCGCCGTGACGGCTGGTGCCCCGACGGGACCGGCTGGAGCGAGACCGCCGCCGGCGAGCGGACCTCCGAATCGTCGACCGACACCGACACCGGCTGCAACGTCAGGACCAACGCCGACGGCACCACTCACTACTCCTGCGACAACACGAGCGGCTGGAGCGAGGACTCCCTCGGCAATCGGACCTCGACCTGGGTCCGGGAGGACGCCTGCCGGATCTCCACCTATAGCGATGGGACGATCCGTGGCTCCTGTGATGACGGCACCGGCTGGAACGCAACCGCCGACGGCGAACGCACGTCGGAGAGCTCCACCGATTCCGAGACGGGCTGTCGGGTGACCATCGACAGGAGCGGCTCACGCAACTTCCGCTGCGACGATGGTGCCCGCAGTTGGACCGAGGACGCCGACGGCAACCGGCTCTCCGATTCCATCCTCGACCCCGCGACCGGATGCACCACCCGCACGGAAGCCAACGGAACGATCAACGTCTGGTGCGAGGACGGTCGCGGCTCACGCACCGACGCCAACGGAAGCATCCAGGAGTGGACCGAAGTGCGCGACGAGGCCACCGGATGCAACACCCAGACCTACGGCGACGGCACCGTCAACACCAACTGCCGGGACGGCTCCGGCTCGTACACCGACCAGTTCGGTCGGACCACCACATGGAACGAGGAGAGGGACGAGGCAGCCGGTTGCACCACCCGCAGCGAGACCAGCGGTGCCGTCAACACCTATTGCGACGACGGCAGCAGCAGTCGGACCGACGAGTTCGGCAAGACCTCTGTCACCCTCATCGATGAGGCCGGCTGTCGTGTCACCGAGAGCCACGACGGCTCGTCCCATACACGGTGCCCCGATGGCTCCGGTTCGAACACCGACCATCGTGGCCGGACACAGACGTTCACGGAGGTCGTGGACCCGGACAGCGGGTGTCGGACCACCGTGCGCTCCGACGGATCACAGGAGGTCAGCTGCGCCGACGGTTCTGGCTCCTGGACCGACTCCTATGGCAGGACGCGTAACTGGACCGAAGTCGTCGACCCGGACAGCGGCTGCAGTATCCGGACCAACGAGGACGGTTCGGGCGAGGTTCGGTGCCCCGATGGAACCAACACCCGTACCGACGACAAGGGAAGGACGTCCTCGAGCACCTACGACGAGGACAGCGGGTGCACCTCCGAGACCAGGTACGACGGCAGCGTCTCCAGCTGGTGCGGCGATGGGACCACGACCACCATCGATGCCAACGGCAACGCCTCGACAACGCTCTACGACACCGAGACCGGTTGCTCCACGACAGAGGAGGCCAACGGCGCCAGTCACACATGGTGTGAGGACGGCTCCGGGTCGCGCACCGACCCCAACGGCCAGGTCCACACCTGGACGAAGGACTACGACGCCGAGACGGGCTGCACCACGCGAACCGAGTCCAACGGAACGGTCCACAGCGAGTGCGAGAACGGCACCGGATCCCGGGTCGACCCCCAGGGCCGGACCACCGCATGGTCGGGCGAGGTGTACGACGCCGAGACGGGCTGCACCACACAGCAGCACACCGACGGTGGCTCCAGCAGCAACTGCGACGACGGCTCCCGCTCCTGGGTCGGCGCAGACGGGTCCACGTCGTTCTACGACGCGGCGACCGGCTGCTCCGACCGGACGAACTCGAACGGAAGCACCGAACACCACTGCGAGGACGGCACAGGTACCCGCACCGACCGGGAAGGCCGGACCTACGAGTGGACCGAGGACTACGACGCCGAGACCGGCTGCACGACCCAGCAGAACACCGACGGCTCCTCGAACCGCTGGTGCGAGGACGGCTCCAACACCTGGACCGACGCCGACGGCAGGACGCACTCGTCGACCTACGACGCCGCCACGGGATGTCACACCGAGACCCACTCCGAAGGCTCCATCAGCACCCGCTGCGACGACGGCACGGGAACGCACACCGACGGCGAGGGCAACGTCTGGACCTGGGAACGGCCGGAGACGACCCAGGACGAGGGGACCGGCTGCACCACCGAGGCCTACAACGACGGATCCAGCTTCACGTGGTGCGAAGACGGCCGCACCGTCACGGTCGATGCCGAGGGCAACGTCGACGAACGGCTGCCCCCCGCTGAGGTGACCAACGACGATGGCTCGGTCACCCGCACCTGGCTGGACGGCACGGTCGAGACCCGCGAGTTGGACGGATCATCCCACACCGTCTGGGTAGACGGCACCTGGAAGTCCGTCCGCGTCCGGCCGGACGGCACCATCGTCGAGTCGCACTCCGACGGGTCCCGGACCGCCATCCAGCCCGACGGCACCCGCGCCCACACGAACTCCTTCGGGCAGACCTCCTCCTCGGTCCAACTCGGAAACGACGAGGACGGTGGCAGCGTCACGACCTACGAGGACGGCAGCGAGTACCTCGACTACGGCGACGGACGGCGCACGTGGCGGGATGCCTCCGGCTTCACCTTCGAGGTCACGATCGACCAGTCGAACGGCGATCGCATCACCACCGCCTCGGACGGCTCCCGTCGGGTCGAACGCCCGGACGGCAGCTTCGAGCACCAGTACTCCGACGGCTCGGTGGACAGGGGAACCGTCGACGAGGGCGGCAACCTGGTGATCCGCAGTGCCGACGGGACCACCGCCGTGGCCTACGCCGACGGCAGCGAGAGTTGGAGAGACCCCTGGGGGCTCAACAGCCAGACGGTGGTTGCCGAAAACGGCGGTCGCTACACGGTCTTCAGCGACGGCTGGACGGAATCCGAGTCGGTCGACGGCCGGACCATGATCCGCACGAGCCCCACCGGCGCGACCGAGACCCGGACGACCCTCGTGGACGGCACCATCCAGATCGACTACCCCGGCGGTGGCACCACCCGTTTCGATCCGACGACGGGTGAGGGCTCCTACACGGAGGCGAACGGCTCCGTGTTCCTGTTGCGCCGGCTCGACGATGGAACGATCGTGGGGACCGACTCCCGGGGTCGCGTCATCGAGCACAACCCGATGACCGGGGCGACCCGCATGGCAGGAGCCGACGGCACGGGCCAGACCACCACCCGACTCGAGGACGGTTCCTTCCGGGCGGTCCTCGTCGACGGCACCGAGATCGTGACCGCCCCCGATGGCTCGCAGGTGGTGACCGGGCCCGACGGCTCGTCCGCCGAGACGACAGTGACCGGCGACGGTTGGGTCGCCCGAAGGGAAGACGGCACGACGGTCACCAGTTCCACAGCCGACGACGGCACCACCCGGGTCGCCTACGACTACATGGCCGGTGCGGGTGGAATCAGCTCGATCGCACGCAATCCGGGTGACGGAACCATGCAGGTCGTCCTCGGAAACGGCGACACCATGGACATCTCGGTGACCGAGGACGGTTCGATCACCGTGGCGGGACCCGACTTCGAGAGGACGTTCGATTCGGGATCAGGCATCGCCGGACGCGTGCAAACGGCCCTCGCCGACGACGGGTCCACGACCGTGTCCACGGCAGCCGGCACGACCTCCACCGTCTCCGCAGACGGCAGCACCATGACCGTCGAGTCCTCAGACGGATCGACGGCGGTCGCCACCAAGGACAGTGGGGGCGTCACCGTCGAGGTCGACGGAGTGACCTACACGTACGCCTTCAACTGAGGCTCGCCCGCCCGGGGACTACGGGCGGCTTCGCAACGCCCAGGGGCCCCGGTCCAGTAGCGCCGCCACGAACAGGAGCACGCCACCGATGGCGATCACCAGCAGGCCCGAGCCGATCCTGAACTCAGGGCCGTCGCT
>Ga0208524_1000696_pt1 | contig 17044 bp, 12 predicted proteins | sample ETNtaG_28_FD_185779 | JGI IMG/M metagenome (GOLD analysis project Ga0208524, IMG submission 185779) | Marine microbial and viral communities from oxygen minimum zone, Eastern Pacific Ocean - ETNP201406SV61 (SPAdes) (version 2) | ecosystem: Environmental > Aquatic > Marine > Oceanic ... | reverse complement strand
TTATGTTGCAAATCAATCAGCAGCTGATGATTTAGATGCAGGAGATGTTGTAACAGACTCTTTTAATTACACTGTTTCTGATGGAACATCTACGGATACAGCAACTATAGTTATAACAGTTATTGGTATTAATGATTCCGTTACTGCAGCTAATAACACAGGAGTTGTTAATGAGGACGGAACTTTAACTGTGGCAGATGGAGCTAGTGCAAATTCTATTACAACTGCTGCAGCTTCTCACGATAGTTCACCTTTTGATATTAGTGGTCAAGAACCATATGCACAAGCAGTACAATTTAACAATGATGGAACCAAGATGTTTGTTACAGGTAGTGGGGGTGATGATGTTAATGAATATACATTAAGTACAGCCTTTGATGTTTCCACCGCCTCTTTTGTTGATAGTTTTGATTACAGTTCTCAAGAGACTAATGCAAGGGCATTAGCCTTTAACAATGATGGAACTAAGATGTTTGTTATGGGTACTGGGAGTGATGATGTTAATGAATATACATTAAGTACAGCTTTTGATGTTTCCACCGCTTCTTTTGTTGATGGTTATAGTCTAAATGATGGAGACCCAGATGGATTAGCATTTAGCGCAGATGGAACTAAGATGTTTGTTACGGATCTTGATGCTGGTGGTAATGATGATGATGTTAGTGAATATACATTAAGTACAGCTTTTGATGTTTCCACCGCCTCTTTTGTTGATAGCTATGATGTTAGTTCTCAAGATGAAGGCCCATCCGAAGTACAATTTAACATTGATGGAACCAAGATGTTTGTTCTGGGTTATATGAATGATAATGTTTATGAATATACATTATCTACAGGTTTTGATGTTTCTACCGCCTCTTATGTTGGTAGTTTTGATGTCAGTTCTCAAGAAACTCAACCATATGGATTAGCCTTTAACACCGATGGAACCAAGATGTTTGTTGTGGGTGGACATGGTGATGATGTTAATGAATATTCTCTAGTCAGCCCATATAGTTTAATTAATGTTACAGGAGAACACGACGGTGATGTTTTAGGAGACGATACTGATGCAGATGACAGTGCTTCTTTAACAGTAGCTTCTGTTAGAATAGGTGCTTCAGAAGGAAGTGGATCTGCTGGAACAGTAGGTTCAGCTTTAACAGGAACTTACGGTCAATTAACATTAAATGCCAACGGATCTTATACTTACGTTGCAAATCAAAGTGCAGCTGATGATTTAGATGCGGGTGATGTTGTAACAGACTCTTTTAATTATACTGTTTCTGATGGAACATCTACAGATACAGCAACTATAGTTATTACAGTAATAGGTGTTAATGATACTCTTACTGCAGCTAATAACACAGGAGTTGTTAATGAGGACGGAACTTTAACTGTGGCCGATGGTGCTAGTGCAAACAGTATTACAACTGCTGCAGCTTCTCACGATAGTTCGCCTTTTAGTGTAGGATCACAAGAAATTCTTCCTGCATGTTTAGCTTTTAATAATGATGGAACTAAGATGTTTGTAGCGGGTAATAATGGAAATGATGTAAATGAATATACATTGTCCACTGCTTGGGATGTCTCTACAGGATCATATTCTCAAAATTTTTCAGTAAACTCCCAAGATGGTGAACCTTTTGGTATAGCATTTAACAATGATGGAACCAAAATGTTTATTGCAGGTGCCGACGGTGATGATATTCATGAATATACATTAAGTACAGGTTTTGATGTTTCTACCGCCTCTTATGTTGATGCATTAGATGTCAGTGGTCAGGACAGCAGACCTTGTGGAATACGTTTTAATAACGATGGAACCAAACTGTTTATGACTGGATTTTATAGTGATTATATTAATGAATATAACCTTTCTACAGCATATGATATTTCGACCGGATCCTACTCTCAAAGATTTTCAGTAAACTCCCAAGATATTTATCCTAGAGACGTACAATTTAACTTAGATGGAACCATGATGTTTGTAATGGGTGGTGCCGGCGATGATATTAATGAATATACATTATCTACAGGTTTTGATGTCTCTACAGCATCTTTTGTTGATAGCTATGATGTTAGTTCTCAAGACGGAAACCCTTTTAGTATGACTTTTAACAATGATGGAACTAAGATGTTTATGCTGGGTTATGATGAGGATAAAGTTCATGAGTATGCATTAGTCAGCCCATATAGTTTAATTAATGTTACAGGAGAACACGACGGAGATGTTTTAGGAGACGATACTGATGCAGATGACAGTGCTTCTTTAACAGTAGCTTCTGTTAGAACAGGTGCTTCAGAAGGAAGTGGTACAGCAGGAACATTAGGTTCAGCTTTAACAGGAACTTATGGTCAATTAACATTAAATGCTAATGGATCGTACACATATGTTGCAAATCAATCAGCAGCTGATGATTTAGATGCAGGTGATGTTGTAACAGACTCTTTTAATTATACTGTTTCTGATGGAACATCTACGGATACAGCAACTATAGTTATTACAGTAGTAGGAGTTAACGATACTCCAGCAGCAGTAGATGATACAGACTCAGTTGATGCAAATGAAACAACTACAGCTACCAATGGCTCATCAAGTGATGTTCTAACGGACGACACTGATGCAGATGATAGCGCTTCTTTAACAGTTACAGCTATTCAACCAAGTGGAGGTTCTTCTTCAAGTGTTTCAACAGGAAGTTCATATAATAGTAGCGGTACAGAAGTTACAGGAACATACGGTACTTTAACTATTGGAGCAGACGGATCCTATACTTATGTTGCTGATCAAGATGCTGCAGACAATATAAGTTCTGGATCTAGTGAAACAGATGTTTTTACATATACAGTTTCTGACGGAACAACAACAACTACAGCAACATTAACGATTACAGTTTCAGGAACTGAAGCCGAAACCACAACTGAAGAAGATGATGAAGAAACTAAAAAAGAAACTAAGAAAGAAAAAAAAGAAGCTAAAAGAGAAAGAAAAGAAGCTAAAAGAGAAAGAAAAGTAATAAAAAGAGCTAAAAGATTTATATCTAAAAATTTAGACTTACCAAAAACTTCAATAACAAAAAATTCTGAATTTAATCAAGGTTTAAAACTAGTAGATTTGGTTGCAGAGTCTAAAACAACAGAAGTAAAAGAAAAAAATGTATATGCCGACAAAATTAAAACTAAAATTACCAAAGAAGGTTTAAAAGTTAATTTTAAAGTTTTTAATGATGAAGGAAAAGAAGTTCAAAAATATTATGGATTAATGAAAGACGGTTCTCCTTTACCTAAATGGATACAAATTGATCCTAAAACAGGAAAAACTAAAATAAATATTCCCAAAGGAACAAAACTTCTTGAATTTAAAATTATTTCAATTGATGCAGACAATAATAAAAAACAAGTAACTGTTGAAATAGATCCTAAAAAAATTGCTAATGATAAAGAAATTATAAAACAAAATAAAAAATTAGCTAAAGCAAAAAAAATTGAAGTAAGTAATGATGGTGTAGTAAAACTTAATTCTATTGATAAAGACGGTTCAGTGAACAAAACAGTTACAGACACTCTTAATGATGGCAGTAAATCTTTAAAAGATATAGTAAAAACAATTAAACCAAATGAATTTTTAAAATTAGAATCAAACCTAAGAGGTAATGAGCATGTAGTTGATTTACCCGTAAGTCTACATTTTCTATTACAATATGAACTGAAAACTAGTTTTGAAAATCTAAAAATAGTTTTAAAAGATGGTCAAGAACTTCCGAACTGGATTAAGTTCGACCCTAATAGTGCTAAAATTATTTCTAATCCTCCTAAAGATGTTAGTTCAATTGATTTAAAAATTATTGTTGAAGACCCCAATGGAGAAATAACAGTTAAAGATCTAACTATTAATTTTTCTAAAGAAAATTCATCAACAACTGAGAAAATTTTAGATACTAATAATGAATTTGTAACTCTGACCGCACAATTATCGAAAGAACATGCCAAATTGGATGATTACGGATCTCAAGTAATAGATAGTTTATAAAAATTAACCTATATTAAAAACGTGAAAAATTTATTCATTGTAATTCTATTAATTTGCGGAAGTTTTATTTCTGCCAATACAGCAGAAACTGAAGCAAAAGAAGCTAGGGCTTTAGTTGTTGCTACAGAAAAAGTAGCTATTTCAAGCGAAATTTCCGCACGTGTTGAGAAAATTAACTTTTTAATGGGAGATGCTTTTAAGAAAGGTGATGTTTTAATAACCTTTGACTGCAAATTATATAAAGCTCAATTAGAAGTTCTTAAAGCTGATCACAAAAGTGCAAAAGTACAATTAAAAAACGATAAAGAACTTTTAGACATGAGATCAATTGGTGAACTTCAATATCAATTGTCCGAGTCAGCACTTAAAAAAGCTGAAGCAGAATTATCAATTGCAAAATTAAATGTTGAAAGATGTAATATTGTTGCTCCTTACGATGGGAAAGTTATGGATGTTTATACAAATATTTTCGCAAGCATTGAACAGAGAGAACCATTAATGGATATAGTAGGGGACGGATTATTAGAAGCAGAAATAGTTGCGCCTAGTAATTGGTTAAAATGGTTAAAAAAAGGTCACTCGGTTAAAATTACAATAGATGAAACCGGCGAAGTTTTAGATGCAATAATTATTAGTTTAGGAGCTGCAGTGGATGCTGCCAGCCAAACAATAGAATTAAAAGCTCAGTTTAATAAAAAATATGAGAGTTTAATTCCTGGAATGAGTGGGATAGTTAAATTTGAGTGAAGATAAAAACATTAAGATAGCAAGATTAATCGGACTTGAAAAAAAAGCCCGTGATGCTCGATCTAAAGATGAATTAAATTTTGTAGTTGTTAATGAGACAAGAGAAATAATTAATTATACTAATTCTTTTTTATTAATTAAATCTGCGTCCAATAATTATAATGTTAGCGCAATTTCAGATCTAGCAACAGTAGATAGAACTTCACCTTTAGTTTCTTATGTTGAAAAAGTAATTAATCATAAATCTAATTCTAATTTAAAAGACATTACACTTATTGATCTTAATGATTTTACAAAAACATTAAAAATAGCTAAACCAAAAAACATTCCTCAGTTCATACTATGTGTTCCTATTTTTTCACCTCAAAAAGGTTTACAAGGATATTTAATCTTATCACGAAATGAAGCATTTCAAGAAAATGAAAATGAACTAGTAAGACATCTGGCTAGTACTTACGGTCATGCGTTTAATACATTTTTAATAAATTATTCAATTGTAGATTTTTTAAAAAAAAATTTTTCAGGAGTAAAAGGATGGATTATCTTTATTGCTATAATTTTGATTTTTCTTATTCCAGTTAAAATTACAAGTACAGCTCCCGTTGAAGTAGTTGCAAAAAATCCTTTTATTGTAACTTCATCTTTTGATGGAGTGGTAAAAAAAATAGAAGTAAATAATAACGATAAAATAAACTTAGGCGACCTATTAGTTAGGTTAGAAGATATTGACTTATTAAATAATTATAACTTGGCTAATCAATCCTTAGAAGTTGCTGAAAAAGAACTTCTTAGAACTAGACAATCTTCATTTACAAATAATGAAGAAAAATCAAAATTGGCTGAACTTGAAGCACAGGTAGATTTAAAAAAAGTCGAACTAAATTCTTCCAAAGAAAAGTTGCAAAATTCAAAGATTTATTCAGAAAAACAAGGGATAGCTATAGTCGGTAGAAAAGCAGATTGGCAAGGAAAACCGGTCGAAGTAGGCGAAAAAATACTAACTATTTCTGATCCTAAAAATGTCGAGTTTTTAATATGGTTGCCAGTAAAAGATTCAATTATTATTAAAGAAAATTCAGAAGTTAAAATTTTTCTAGATATAAATCCTATAAAACCATTAGCAGGAAGATTGCTCAGAGCGTCTTATGAGCCAGAGTTATCTCCAGAAGAAGTTTTATCTTATAAAATAGTTTCAAGTTTGGAAAAAGATCAAGAGATTCCAAGAATAGGTTTAAGAGGAACTGCAAAAATTTATGGTTCAAAAGTAACATTATTCTATTACTTATTTAGAAAACCAATCACATTTGTTCGTCAATTAATCGGTATATGATAGTTCCATATTTACGAGAAGATTTAGAAATATTTAGAGGAAACAGCAGAGAAGATGGATCTCCCGCATGGCTTTTATATGACGCCTTGAGAAACAAATATTTTACACTTGGAATTACAGCATTTAGGTTAATTAAAAATTGGAGAGGTGGTGAAGATATAAAAACATTTGAAAATAAAATAAATAAAGGTGGATTAGAAACAAATGGTGATGAAATAAAAAGTTTTATTGATTTTCTTCAGCAAAATAATTTAATTATTCAACCAAGAGGACAAAATAATTCATTACTTTTACAACAAAAAAATACTTTAAAAAGAAGCTGGATACTAAATTTAATTCATAGTTATTTATTTTTTAAAATACCATTAGTAAGACCCGATGATTGGTTAGGCAAAACTTTAAAATATGTTAAATCTTTAGGTTCAAAGAAGTTTAGAAGTGTAATTTATATATTAGGTTTTGTTGGAATCTGTTTAGTAATTCAGCAATTTGAAAATTTTTTAACTACATTTCTTTATTTTTTTTCATTTAAAGGTTTAATGCTTTATTTAATAACTTTAGTTTTTGTAAAATCTTTACATGAATTAGGACATGCATACATTGCTAAATATTTTGGTTGCAGAGTATCAGCAATTGGAATTGCTTTTTTAGTATTTTTTCCTTTTTTATATACAGACACCACTGATGCGTGGAGACTTAGAAATCATCGAGAAAGATTAATTATTAATTTTGCAGGAATTCTAACCGAACTTCATTTAGCACTGATTGCAACTTTCCTTTGGGCAATACTTCCTGACGGTGGATTAAAAAGTGTAACATTTTTTATTGCAACAACTAGCTGGATATCTTCGTTAGCAATTAACGTTAGTCCATTTATGAGATTTGATGGTTATTATGTTTTTGGTGATTGGCTAAAAGCAGAAAATTTACAACCTAGATCTTTTGCTTTAGCAAAATGGAGATTAAGAGAAGTATTATTTGGTTTTAATCATCAACCACCTGAAGAATTAAATCCTTCAAGAAGATTGACTTTTATTACATATGCTTGGTTTACTTGGATATATAGATTTTTCTTATTTCTTGGGATTGCTTTATTGGTTTATCACTTAGCGTTTAAATTTTTAGGAATCTTATTATTCGTAATTGAAATTTACTGGTTCATTTTACAACCAATAATAAAAGAAATGAAACAGTGGTGGTTTATGAAATCTGAAATGAGTATTAACAAGCAAACTATTCGATTAATGGCTATTTTACTCATTATATTGATGGGTTTATTTCTGCCATGGAAATCGTCTTTAAAAATTCCAGCTGTCTATGTTTCAGAGCAATATTCGAAAATTTACTCTCCATATCCAGCCAAAATAGAAGAAATATTTGTTGAAAAAGACGATGTAGTTAAAAAAGGGCAATATTTAATTGAATTGAAATCACCACAACTTGAACAAAAAATTAATTCTACTAGAAGAAAAATTCAACTTATCAAAACTAAAATAAATAGAATTAGTAGATCTGCCGGTAATTTAGATCAGTATATGACTTTACAACAAAGGTTAATTGAACTTAAAACAGAATTGACCGGTTTAAATAAACTACAATCAAAGTTAAAAATTAAATCTCCTACAGATGGAAAAATAAAAAATTTTTCTTATTTATCAAAAAACCAATGGGTTAGTAATTTAGATGAATTGATGGGTATTGTTAAATATGGAACTGGTAATGTTGTAGGGTTTCTTAAAGAAGAAGAAATTTATCGATTTAAATTAGATTCTAATGCAGTTTTTATACCATTTGATGGTCAGCATAATAATATTAAACTAGTTTCTAAAAGTTTAGATCAATCAGCAGTTTCAGTACTACCTTATCTATCTCTAATTTCAAAATATGGAGGTCCAATAGCATCAAGACCTTTTATTTCAGGAGATTTTGAAAGTAGACCGATCACAGCTCATTATAAAGTGTCATTTGACTTAATTAATAAAGATCAAACTGTTGATTGGCAACTTCCTGGATATGTCCACGTAAAAGGTAATCGATACAGTCCTTTTATAAAATTTACAAAAAATATTTTATCCTTATTAGTTAGAGAAAGTGGATTTTAATAATTAAAATTTTCAACTTTTTTTCTTATAATCTTTTTCACTAAACTACTTAATAACTATTCTTTTAAAAGTTTTTGATACATTTCTTGATCCGTATCACCTTCGCACCCGATTAGAAGTACATTTGAATTAGAATTTAGATTAATTTTATTTTTAATATTTTCATCATTGCAACTTGCAATTAAACTAATAACACCAGGAGCAGAATTTTCTCCTGCAACAATTTTATCATCACCAAAACTTGCATTAGCAAATAACTTCATTGCTTTTCCAATATCATCATCAGGTAAACTGATGCAGTTATTTACTGATTTTTTTAGTATTTCCCAAGGAACTAGAGATGGTTCTCCACAAGACATTCCTCCCATTAAACTTTCTCGTTCAATATTTATTTTTTCTATTTTTCCCGTTTTTATACTTTCCATTACACAAGCAGCACTATCTGGTTCTACAATTATCATTTTTGGTGTATTTTCTAAGTATCTTGCGGCTCCAGCTACCATTGCACCAGCCATTCCTCCAACACCTGCTTGTAAAAATATATGAGTAATTTCTTCATTGTTTATTTGATCAACTATTTCTTTCATCATTACCGAGTATCCAGCCATGGTTAAAGTTGGAACCAACATGTAATCTTTCCAAGCAACATCCTGTACGATTTGCCAATTATTTTCTAAGGATTGCTTGATGCATTCAATTAAAGATTTTTCATAATTTCCCTTAACTTTAACAACATCAGCACCAAGAGCTTCCATAGCTTTACCTCTAGCATCACTCACATATTCGCTAATAAAGATTTTGCATTTAAGTCCTAATCTTTTAGCACCCCAAGCTACAGATCTACCATGGTTTCCAGCAGTTGCAGTGGACACTGTTATATCTTTGTTTCCTTTAGTAACTTTTTCAACTGCATAAGCGCCACCTAATGCTTTAAAAGATTTAAGACCAAATCTTTTTGACTCATCTTTGTAATAAATTTTATTTAAATTTAATTCTTTTGATAATTTATTTAAAAGTAGAAGAGGGGTAGGGCTATAACTATCCCATTTAGAAATAGTCAAATAAGCTTCATCTATATGATTTTTAGAAATATTTTTTAATATTTCTTCTTTGTTAAAGGAATAATTTTTATTTTCAATAAATGAGGAATATTTCCACAACTGACCGTTAGATATATTCATTTATTAACAGTCTAGTGTATTAGTTCTTTCCCATATAGTAATAGGTTCTCTTTTATTAAAATTTTCTTTTTGTTTGAATTCTTTAATTTCGGAATTTCTTAATTTTAGATAACTACTTATTACATCTTTACCAAAAGAATTATTCATTTTTTTATTATTTTTCAACTTTTCTAAAGATTGATCTAAATTATCAGGCAATTTTGGTAAATTTGGATACTTTTTATAATCGGTATACATGTTGCAATGTAAAGGTTTGCCAGGATTGATTTTGTTTTGTAATCCATGAATACCAGCAGCTAATACGCCTGCTTGCAAAAGATAAGGGTTTGCAGATCCATCCATTAATCTTAATTCAAATCGACCAGGATCAGGAATTCTAATCATATGTGTTCTATTGTTACCCGTATACGATATACTACTTGGAGACCAAGAAGCACCTGACTTTGTTGGAGGTGCATTAATTCTTCTATAACTATTAATAGTAGGATTAAAAAAAGCTGATAAGGATTCTGCATTTTTTATTACACCACCTAAAAAATTATAAGCCATTTTGCTTAATCCTAATTTATCGGAGTTATCTAAAAATACATTTTTTTTACCTTTCCAGACAGAAACGTGAGCATGACAACCATTACCAGTTAAATTTTCAAATGGTTTTGGCATAAACGTTGCTCTTAAACCGTGTTTTTCAGATAAAGTTTTAACCATAAATTTAAAGAAAGCATGTCTATCAGCTGTAATTAAACAGTCTGAATAATCCCAGTTCATTTCAAATTGACCATTAGCATCTTCATGATCATTTTGATAAGGACCCCAGCCCATTTCAATCATACTGTCACAAATTTCTTTAATAAGATCATATCTTCTCATTAAAGCAGACTGGTCATAACAAGGTTTAGATTGAGTATCTCTTAGATCGGCAATAGATGTTCCGTCTTGTGAAATAAGGAAATATTCGCATTCTACGCCAGATTTCATTACAAAACCTTTTTTTGATAATTCTTTTATTTGTTTTTTTAGCATTACTCTTGGAGAAGCTTCAACAGGCTTACCATTCATCCATAGATCTGAAGCCAACCATCCTACTTCTTTATTCCAAGGTAATTGAATTAAACTATCAGGATCTGGTATTGCAAACATATCAGAATCTGCTGGCGTCATATCTAACCAAGCAGCAAATCCAGCAAAACCTGCTCCTGCTTTTTGCATTTCTTTTATTGCATGAGCTGGAACTAATTTAGATCTTAAAACTCCAAAAAGATCTACAAAACTGATTAAAAAATATTTAATTTTATTTGCTTTAGCAATTTGGAATAAGTTTTTTGCCATAAATTAAGTTACACAATTAATTAAAAAAAGACAAAAAGAAATCTTGATAATAAATTAAATTAATTACTATTATAATGATTACAGCAAGTATCACTCCGTACTTAGCTTTGGGCCAAGCCAACCTAGCCATCTTAGAAGGTGTCTTGTTGATATTGTTTTCTGAATTATTTTCTTCCATATTTAAAGAGGGCGCATAAATAATTATGCGCCCTAATTAAAATTTAGTTATCCATCGGTAACGTTGCTTTTCCAAGCATTTGAACTAGGCCTTCTTCTAGCAAGTTTTTTAAGATCTTCATCTTCTTGCTTTGCTGCAATTACATGCCAGCCAATCCAAATAACAGCGGCAATTAGAACTAAAACACCTTCAGTTCCAACTCCAGGATAAACAGCACCGGCAATTTGTGTTCCTATTTCATCACCTGCGCTATCAGTTGTTAAATGTTTTATCCAATCAGTTACTGTTGCCATATATTATCCATCGGTAACATTACTTTTCCAAGCATTTGAACTGGGCCTTCTTTTAACAAGTTTTTTAAGCTCATCTTCTTCTTGCTTTGCTGTAATAGCATGCCAGCCAATCCAAATAACAACGGCAATTAGAACCAAAACTCCTTCAGTTCCAACCCCAGGATAAACGGCACCGGCAACTTCTTTAGCACTTAGATGATCTATCCAATTAGTTACAGCCATATTATCCTCCTTTAACTTGATGAAGCGACAGTTTTTTCGTCATCTTTAGCCGCCTCCATTATATCGAAGTCTAGACCGGCTAACTCTACTTCTCTTGGAATTCTAAGTCTACCCATTCCATGAAGCACTTTAGCAATGATCCAACCTGGTATAAAACCAAGGACTACGAACATTATTAATGCACCAATAAACATTCCTAATGGATTGATTGCTGCGTATGTAGTTCCATCCCACATAGCACCAACACTATATCCTGAAGAAGGATATCCATTAAGTACAAATCCACAAATCACAAGACCTGCAAATCCAGCATAACCGTGTACAGCTACAGCTCCAACTGCATCATCAATTTTGAACTTACGTTCAACCCAGTAATGCAATTTGTAAGCAATAACTACACCAATCATAGCAATGATCATTGCTTGTATTGGATGATATAAATCATTTCCTGCAGAAGCACATATAATACCTGCTAGTCCACTTGAATATGTCCAGAAAGGATCTCCCTTTGCGATTACATATCCAGCTAACAATCCTCCTGATAGTGACATCAAGAAGTTCATTGTAATACCACTCAATGTAGTTGGAGTTACATATATGTTAGTTGCAGTCCAATAAGTTACACCTTCCATCCCATATTCAGGTCCAAGATTAAAAATTGGAATATTACACGCTGCGTAAAAACCCCAGAAACCTGTATAAATTAGAAACAGTCCAATTGTTACTAACCATGGATTTCTTGGTCCAATATTTCTTGGTACTCCTGATGATGAGAATTTTCCTATTCTCGGTCCTAAAACAGCTAAGATACCTAAGGCAAATCCTCCAGCTATAGCATGAATTACACCAGAAGCGTAAGCATCATGATAACCGAGTAATTTGAGCATCCAACCGTCAAAGTGCCATCCCCATGCAGCATCTATAGTCCAGAAAACTGAACCGATAGCAATTGCTAAAATACCGAATGCGAAAGTTGTTATTCTTTCGATTACAGCACCTGAAACAATTGAAGCAGCCGTCCATGAGAATAATAAAAACGCTGCCCAGAATACTCCACTTATATGGTCGCCTAAGTTAACTGCCATAAGATCACTATTTGGCAGATACCACTTGGCACTAAAAGCCGATTCATCTGTTATTAAAGCTGCGCTTTCGTTCATTATTGATGGTGCTAGACCTGGTCCTGTTGGAAACGCCCAATAAATCCACCAACCAAATAAAAACCACGTTACTGTTACCAAAGGTATCAGCATTGTGTTTTTCATTAAAGTATGTTGATGGTGTTTGTATCGGGAAGCTCCAACTTCATACATACAAAATCCCACGTGAATTAAAAACATGAGCACTACTGTGATCCAGTAATAAAATTCTGTAAATATGGTTGTCAATGCACCTAATTGATCAGTCATTTTCAAACCTCCATTTGTTTAAACAAAATGTAGAGATTCTATTATATGCTTAACTTAGTACAATGATAAAAAATATAGATAAAACCTATGTGTAACTTGTAGTTTAACAACCTCAGGTAGATTTTTTTTTTAGATTCTTAAAATTTTAAATATGCTTTTTTGAGATCAACCAATGGATGATTTGGAGACATTTGGAATTTAACTAACAGTTCTCTTGCTATCATATCCCTATCTTGTTGGTTGTTTGGAAGTTTTATTTTACTTGGAATAGTTACCCAGCCATTTGCATTTCTATCAAATACCGCAGGTTTATCTTCCTCATAACCCATATGAACATCTTCTAACCAATTAAGATCATCCCATCCCATTGCTTCTATATATTTTTTTAAGAATGGAGTAATTCTTTTATAATCAGGTAAAAGATTAACGTCGTATCGGTAACCGATTGTTTGACCAATCATTTTTTCTCTAGCTGTTTCTTTTTTCTTACCTAGCTGACCTTTAATTTCTTTTTTTATTTTATTTTTTTTCTTTTTAGCCATAGTTAATCCTTATATTTTATGGAAGTCATCAACTCCAACTGTATGATTTGTTCCTGATAAAGGAACTTTTGCTAATGCTGAAGCTTCCATTGTTAATGCGGCCAGATCTTCAGGCTCTAATGAGTGAATATTAGTTTTACCACAAGCTCTAGCTAAAAGTTGAGCTTCTAGAGTCATTGTATGTAAATAGTTATAAACTCTTATTGCAGCAGCATCAGGGTTTAATCTTTTTCTTAATTTAACATCTTGAGTTGCTACACCAACAGGACATCTTCCTGTATGACAATGATAACAATGACCAGCAGGAACTCCCATTTCTTTTTCAAAGTTTGACTCTGGTATTTCTTTATTACAGTTTAAAGCTATCATTGAACCGGTACCTATCGCGATAGCATCAGCGCCTAAAGCTAAAGCTTTAGCCATATCAGCACCATCTCTTACACCTCCAGCATAAATAAGTGTTACTCTTCCAGTTTGTCCCACATCATCCAATGCTCTTCTAGCTTCTCTAATACCAGCAATTCCAGGAATACCTGTATTTGCTGCAGCGATATGAGGCCCTGCACCTGTTGATCCTTCCATTCCATCTAAATATATAGAGTCAGGGTCACATTTTGCTGCCATACGAACATCGTCATATACTTTTGCAGCACCTAATTTTAACTGAATTGGAACTTTATTTTTTGTTAATTCTCTTAATTCTTGAACTTTTAAAGCTAAATCATCTGGACCTAACCAGTCAGGGTGTCTAGCAGGTGATCTTTGATCAATACCAGCAGGTAATGATCTCATCTCAGCAACTTGATCAGTTACTTTTTGACCCATAAGGTGTCCACCCATTCCAACTTTTTGACCTTGTCCAATGAATACCTCGATACCATCAGCTAATTGAGCATGATGAGGATTAAAACCATATCTTGATTGAATACATTGATAGAACCATTTTTCAGAATATCTTCTTTCATCAGGTATCATTCCACCTTCACCAGAACAAGTGGCACTACCGGCCATTGTTGCTCCTCTAGCTAAAGCTGTTTTTGCTTCATAAGATAAAGCACCAAAACTCATACCTGTAATATATACAGGAATATCTAATTCAATTGGGTTTTCACATCTAGGTCCAATTATAGTTTTGGTTTCACATTTTTCTCTGTAACCTTCAATAACAAATCTTGTCAAAGTTCCAGGTAAGAAAACTAAATCATCAAATGTTGGAATTTTCTTCATCAATGCCATACCACGCATTCTGTATCTTCCAAGTTCTGCTTTTATATGAATATCATCTATGACTTCTGGAGTAAAAATAGAATTATAGCCTAATAAGCTTTTATTTCTTTTTGAAAATTCAGTTTTACTAATTGGGCTACTGTTAGCTTTTTTATTTTTTTTCTTTGCCATTATATAGCTCCTTTTCGCTCAGTCGGTTCTAATGCATCGTAGTTCCAAAGTTTTTTACCTGCTACAACTTTTGTCATTTTAGAAACATCAAAATTATCACCAATTTCAGCAACTTTTAATTTTCTTTTCAACCATCCTATATCTGAACTTGTTATCTCTGCTTCAACAGCGTCACTACCAAAAGAGCCTATTTTTCCACCTACGAAAATAGTTCCATCATACATAGAGTCTCCTAGGTTAATTCCAACATCGCCAAGTATTACTATTCTTCCTCTTTGCATCATAAAACCTGTAAATGCACCTGCGTCACCACCAATTATAATTGTTCCGCCTTTTTGGTCAATTCCAGTTCTTGCACCAACACTTCCTTTACAAATTAAATCACCACCTCTAATAGCTGCACCAAAACAAGAGCCTGCATTTTTTTCAATAACTACTTTTCCTGCCATCATGTTTTCTGCGCAAGACCAACCAACTCTTCCATTAATTCTAACTGTAGGTCCATCCACAGAACCACAACCGAAGTATCCTAAACTTCCTTCGAAAATTAAATTTAGTTTATTTAATATTCCAACACCAAGACTATGTTTACCTTGAGGGTTTTTGATAACTATTGTTCCGTAACCTTGACTCATTAATTCATCAATTTTTCCATTTGCTTGTTTGCAATCCATATCTTTAACGTCTAACTCAGCTCTTTTGTTAAAATCAACATCGTGAGTTCCAAAATAGTAAAAGTTTTCAGCCTCGTCCGGATTGAAGAATTTTTGTTGAGTTTTTCCTGTAAGAACTTCTGAGTGAAGTCCCATTGATTGGGCTTTTGTTTTCTTTTCAGATGTTTTTATATTTGCCATACTTTAACCTCTCCATCAAAAGGATCGTAAGTATCTATTTCTTGAGGAAGAACAGATCTAATTGCTATTTCTTCTGATCCCATTGCAACTAGATCATCTGACTCATATAAAACTAAAGGTTTTGCAGCCATAGTATCTTTTGCCATTCCCAAAGAATCTTTGGTTGCAACAAAGTAAGTAAATACACCATCAAGTCCTGTTAAAGATTCTCTCATACCTTCTTCAAGAGTTGCTCCTTTCCTCATTTTTTCTGCAAGATAAACAGCTATTAGTTCTGAGTCACATTCAGACATAAATCTCATACCTTTATTCTCAAGTACTCTTCTATTATTCCAATAATTGGTTAATTGACCATTATGAACTACAGAAACATCACTAAAAGGATATCCCCAGAAGGGGTGAGCAGATTTAATATCAACTCCAGATTCAGTTGCCATTCTAGCATGTCCAATAGCATGAGTTCCTATAAGTTTGTCTAAGTTATATCTATCACAAACAACTTTAGCATTTCCAAGATCTTTAATTACCTCAAGAGATTTACCCATTGATAATATTTCAACTCCAGGAACACTTTCAATTTTTTGTGAAAATTCCATTAAGTCTTTGTCGTACTTAATTTCATATCTTAAAGAGTAGGGAAGAATTCTTTCTTCTTTAACTATTTTAGCTCCTAACTCAGATAGATGTCCATCAACTATTTTTTTTCTTTCATCATAAACAGAAACATCTTCCATAATCGAAGTACTTCCTTCTCCTACGTTTTCTCCAACTTTAAAACGCATAATGAAGTTTTCACCATCAGTGTCACCATAAAGAGCATAACCTGTAGAATCTTCTCCTCTATGTCTCAAAGCTTGAAGCATACCTTGTAGTTCTTGACCTACGTTAGATGATTTTCCTCGATGTATTAATCCCGCAATTCCGCACATTTTCTAAACCTTTCTAGTAATCTATTATGGTAGACAATCTAAATATGTATCAAGATCCCATTGAGTTGTTGCGCCCAAGAATTTTTCCCATTCATCATTTTTATACCAATGGAATACTTTATACATTTCATCAGGCATCGCAGATTGAATAACTTTATCTTCTTTCAAATGTTCTAAAGCTTCACCAAGGCTTAAAGGTAATTTTTTAACCTTTTTTCCTGCGGCTTGAGCTTCATACATACTTCTCGATTCAGGTTTTCCAGGATCAATATTATTTGATATTCCGTCATCAAAACATTTTAACAATCCAGAACCCATTAAATAAGGATTATGCATTGAATCAACTGATCTATATTCAAATCTTCCAGGAGCAGAAACTCTTAATCCACATGTTCTGTTTTGATATCCCCAATCAGCATAAACTGGAGCCCAAAATCCTTGATCCCATAATCTTCTATATGAGTTTACAGTTGATGAGCCGATAGCTGTCAATGCTCCTAAATGTTTCATAACACCTC
>Ga0208524_1000693_pt1 | contig 17058 bp, 15 predicted proteins | sample ETNtaG_28_FD_185779 | JGI IMG/M metagenome (GOLD analysis project Ga0208524, IMG submission 185779) | Marine microbial and viral communities from oxygen minimum zone, Eastern Pacific Ocean - ETNP201406SV61 (SPAdes) (version 2) | ecosystem: Environmental > Aquatic > Marine > Oceanic ... | reverse complement strand
TCCAAAGAGGTGCATATTGCCAATCACCCCAGTTTAATAATGCTTCTACTACAGCCAGCACAATGGAGTATACTGTAGCAATTATTAAGTTAATTCTTTTAATCATATCTTATTATTTGAGCCAGAGACGTTTCATTAAATTTTCCTGACGCTAACCCCTCCTCTATTTATTAAGGCTTCCCTTCCCTCATTTTTTTTCTAAGACCAAGAACAAACCCATATTTTGAGGGATTGTGATCGGACCTTCCAAATTGAATTCCTCATAAGGTTGTAACTTATCAACTTCTGGTGAAAAAAGGCGACCTGACTTGAATCCAAATTGATTCCAATCAAAATCTAATCTTACATTTTCATCCTTATCACTCCAGGATGCTATTGCTATAAGAATTCTTTCAGGTTTTAAATATGCTGTCGCAATTATTTTTTCATGGTTCGTTATTACTGGTGGTTTTTCAAGCCAATACCCTTTTATTTCACTCGATTCAATTCCAAAGTCATTCATTAATTTCCAAATCGGCCTCACGTCAGTTTCTCCATACATACGGGTTGTCATTCCATATAATAATCCACGGTAAGGGTGTCCGCCACCTTGAAGCATTTCACCCATCAGTCCAAAAGGAATACCGGAGACTTCCGTTAACCAATAATCTTCATCCTTATCATACTCAAAATATTCTCCAAACCACAGTCTGGAGATAAAAGGAAAATGCTCCATATAAAGCATCGCACTATTGATAAATCCATCCCTTGAGTTAAACTGATTAGCTGAATGAAGATCAATAATAACTTCTGGGCGATGTTTATTTAATACTGATACTATTCGTTTTACAGTTTCTCGATTAAAAGCTATATCGTCTAGATACAATCCATCAATATCTTGATTTTTTGCTAACCAGTTGAGTCCTTCAATATAATAATTTGTCCAACGAGAGGTTCCCTTATTTAAAATAGCAGCATCATCCACGCGCCATGCATGCCAGGCTGAATGGTAATTATCTTTCAAATGTTCCTGTAGCCATGAATGTCCTCCACCTACTCCATCATTAAAGATTTCAAAGCCTAAACTGCGCATAGCAAATATCTCATGTGTTTTATACGTTAATTCGCGAATCGTGTTATAAAGTTTTACTTTCACATTTTTCTGATGAGCTTCCTGGATATATGCCGTCTGCTTATCTAGATTATAAAAAGGATAATTAATAAACGGATTTATTGCATTAGCATGATGAATATTGACCACAGTTCCACCCCATGCGAGAACAGTATCCACCGGAACATATTTATGAACAAAACGTGTTTGAAAATGATTTTTCAAATTTAAAGGTTTAAAAGGGGTTATTAAAAATCGGATATTATAATGAAGAGTATCCCCAACACTCATCATACGTGGTCCACTATAATTTTGAACCAATACGTAGTCCTCTCTGTCAATTATATTGATTCCCCCTTTTCCATTATTCGCCCATGAACTTGGTAGAACTAACGGTTGATTCTGATAAAAATTGGTATTTAATGGCCGAACATAATTATTATCTCTCAAAACGTATTGTAGGCCTTTATTGATTCCACCAAGCCAAACACCTTCCTGATGGTTAGTCACATCCCATTTCCAGTTAACTTTATTCGGACGTTTTTGACCTTTGTGTCCAAGTCCTAATATATATTTTGCTGCATCTTTATCCACATGAATGGGGACTTGAATATTATTTATTAAAACCTCGTTTTTTGCAACCAGACTTATTTTATAATCCAACATTCCTTCATATTCAAGTACACCATTTACATAAAGATTGAAATTATCTGATTCATTTTCTACAAACCACAAAGAGCGTCCACGAGAATCTTTGGCTAAATCATATGGAATTGACTTCCACAATTCATCTTTCCCATTGACTGTTACTTTAAAATCGATTGGATTTCTAATTATTGGATTAGGCGTATCTTGAAATCCTGTCATTTCTGGTGTAAAAAAACTGTTTATCTGGTTAGGTAATCCATTTTCACTTAAGAGTATTTCGCGGCCCAATATGATTAGTCTTTTATCTTGAATTTCTACGGGTGTAAAAGGGGGTATAATAAAATCAGGATCCTTTCCAACCGTTGAATTAAGCCAACGTAAACGGGACATATTCTCAGGCTGATCATCACCGCGATTGGCAACTATTCTATCCTCAATCGATATTGTAACCGATAAATTCTCGGATGACGAATTTTTAGAAGATATATTTATTTGACCCTTGAATTTACCAGATTGTTCTGGGAGTTGAACTCCAAACCATAATGCCTGAACTTTTCCTTTTTGCACTGAAACAGATTTATTAAAGGGACTACCGTTTATATCCACTCCACCCAGATTAAAACATGTGAATTCCGATCCTTTAATAAAGCTGCCATTTGGAGATATAAAATCAGTGAACGCCACGGAGATATCTTCCAACATCTGATCTTTTGCCCATACACCAATTTGGAACGTAAAATATTCCCCTTGTTGTCCTGAATCTTCAAAAGAATTAATCAACCCGCGGTTTATCCAACGTTTTGGAATGTGATTAATCATTCGAATTGAATGATTTCGATCTTCAGGAAATAAATAATAGCTCTGGTTAATCTCTTTAACCATTTTCTCAATTTCTGATTTTTTGGCAATAACTTCCATAGGATAGAAACTATGAAAGTCATCCACAGATTGGATATGGGTAACTTCGCCCTGCGGTAGCCCATTAAATAATGCATCATTGATCTCACCTAAAGATCTCAACCAATCTTCATTAGCTGAACTCTTTGGTCCTAAATAATTTATTTTCGGATAGTAACCGCCAGTGGACTCAAATGGGAAATAATAGATATGATATAATTTTGATCCTTGATTTGGCTCAAAAATAATTTCACCATATTCATTATTAATCTCTTTGAGAAAAACATTTATTATTGGTTCCCCAGATTGAGCATCAATCACAACAACAGCCTTGTCTTTTGGATTATTGTCACTTCGACGCCAATGTATTCGAATCCCCAAAAAGCGATTATAAGATTTAATTTTGACTACAGCTCTGTGGTTGCCCCAGGACTTGCCCTTCTCACCTGCAGGTAGATGAGGTTTCCAATTTCCAGACTCCCATACAACACCATCAATAATATTTTCTTTTTCTGTTGTATTGCGTTGAAGCACAATATTTTGAGTTTGAAGGCAAGACGCCAGAGCCAGACCAAATGAAACAATTATTAGTCGATAAGAAAAAGTTTTGTAAATCATATCAACTATCTTCATTAATATTATAAGTATAGCTAAAAGGCATGACTGTTTTATCATCACTATTACACTCTGAAATATTATGTTGTTCACATTCAAATTCAGTGCTATCGCATGTCAATGGAAAAATTGTTACAAATAATATGAGCCAGAGGTGTTTCATTTAGTTAACAAGTTTTATTAGAACCCATCATTACTGCAGCTCGCCATTAGCAGAAAATTTCAACGCATTTCCCTTTTTATATGTTTTATTATTAACAATAAAATCTCTTGATAGTTCACAGTACCTGAGTTGTCCATTATCATAGAAACTCGTCTGACCAGTTTTTCCGTGAATACCAACGAACACAGCGGAAAGGAATCGAAACTTTGAGCACGGAATTCCTTGAATGATTTCATCTTCAGCTAACCAGACTGTTTTAAGTTTACCATTCGGGTGAAAACTGGTCATGAAGCCGCGCCCGTTCCCCCGACATAGATGGCCTTGGATTTTTGTATCTTCCTCTAAAAAACACCAATCCAATACCCCTGTATCTGTTAAGTGAATTCCCGTACCAGAAGGTAGCAATTGTCCATTCACTATCTCTTCATGTCCAAGTATATAAAACTCAATATTTCCATTATCGTAATACTTAATATTATTGGAGACAGATGCATTCTGGCCCCAAGCAAACCCAATAAATAGCGTGAGTGTCAGTAGGCGTTTCATACTGAAAATTACACAGAAATTTTAAGTAGTTGGATTAAGTTTTAGTTACCGTCTTTTTCTTCATTTTTAGTTACTTTATTATTTGGTGCCAGTTCCCATTTATATTCCCTATTAAGAGCATGTTTTTCAAACCAATCAAGTTCAATGTTAACCTTAAATAATTCATGTTTTAATTCCCTCCATCCATGTGGTTCACGAGGTGCTACATATAAATGTGTAGGTACATTATTTGATTTTAATGCTCTATAAAGCTCAACAGATTGTGGCATAGGAACCCTAGGATCATTTTTTCCAACCAATATAATTGTTGGTGTTTTAACCTTGTAAATATCTTTCAATGGTGAATTATTCCAATAAGAATCTATGGGAGCATTTTTTTCCCAAGGTGTTCCTCCAAACCAAGGTGTGCGATAAATTCGAACATCACTTTGAGCATACATTGATATCCAATTAACTGCACCTGCACCAGATGAAGCTGCTTTAAATCTATCGGTAAATGTAATAATTTTATTTGTCATATGACCTCCTGCACTCCAACCCATTTTTACCATTCGATTTTCATCAACCATCCCTCTATTAATCAAGTAGTCTACACCTGTCATTACATCTAAATGAGATTGATTAAAATAACTGCCAACCATATCTCTTAAAAATTCATCACCATATCCTGTACTACCGCGATAATTTGGTTTTAAGACCATCCAACCTCTAGCAGTTAAAACTTGAACATATCGACTCCAACTACCAAAACTAAATTTATCTGAAGATGCTGGTCCACCATGTGTTTGGACAACTAAGGGATATTTTTCACCATTATTATAATTCAAAGGGTAATATAATAGACCTTCAACTTTAATTCCGTCTTTTCCTGACCAAGAAATGACTTCTTGTTTAGGTATTAAATATTTTTCATTTAAATAGTCAAAATGATCCGTCACTTTTTTGGGAAGAAATTTATTGTTGAGGTTAGCTAGATATAAATCGCCTGAATTTGTTGGCGAAGTAATTTTAAATACCATCTGATTTAATCTAGATTCATAATTCCATGAACCAATCGAATGATCTCCTTTGGTAAGCTGTTTTAATTTTTGATTAGAAAGATTTACTTGAAAGATTTCGGTACGTACTCCAGTATTTGCACGAAAGATAATAGACTTTCCATTCTTAGACCAAATAGCAGAAGAAACTGCATGAGGCATCTCTTTTAAAAGTAACTTTGTGCTAACTCCATCTGAAGAAGAAATAAATAAGTTATCATTATAATAAAAATCGAAATTTTCATTTGAAAAGCTTGTAAAAAGAATTTTAGAGTTGTCAGGTGAAAACTTTGCGCCACTTTCAGGTACGTTATTTTCAGTTATTTGAACCATACCAGTTCCATCTGCATTCATACCCCAAACCTCTTGCATATTTGCATAACCATAAAGGGGGTTCGGGCCTCGATGCAATGCTACTTTTTTACCATCTCTAGATAATGTATAATTTATAATTGAAAAATTACCATCTGTGATCTTAACTATATTTTTATCTTTAATAATCACTTTCCATAGATGACGTTGCTTATAATTTTCATCAAAAGCATATACATCATCATTAAGTTCATTTTTTTTCTTTTCTTCTTCTAATTCTGGGTCACTAGCTAAAAAATAAATATTTTCCCCATCAGGTGACCATTGAATATTTGAAACACTAGTATGATGATTAGTTAATTTTGAAGCTTCACCACCAACATTTGATATTAAATAAATTTGATTTTTTTCATCTTCAAGCTTTCCACGTTTTGAAATAAAAGCAAAATATTTTCCATTTGGTGACCATCTTGGTGAATTTTCACCATTTTCACCTTGAGTCATCTGAAATTTATTTTTACCATCTTTATTTATTCGCCAAATGTGAGAAACTCGTTTATTTTCATCCCAATTAGCTTCAGATAAAGTGTAAAGTATAAAATTACCATCAGGCGATAACTGTGGTGATCCAATACTTGGAACATTAATTAAATCTACAATTGACATTGGCACTTTATTTTGTGCGGGCACAAAACCCATTATAATTATACTAATAATATATTTTTTAAATATTTTCATAATTTAACTTTCTATTTATTTTAGTTTTTATTTTCTGGCTTTCATGTGGGAGAAGTGAGTTTAGGTACCTAAATAAAGCAGATGAGCCCCACAATTATTCTTACAATCCGATGCCCCAAAACCCGCAACTACAATTAATGCATTCCCCATAAGCAGTTTTTTGTTTTCACTACACTCATGACCGGAATTTTGTGAAATGACACTGATATCCTGTATTTGAACATTCTTCTCTGTTAACAGGTAATCGATATGCCAGAAGCATTTCTTATCTGTTTTTTTATGACGATCAATTCTCTGTCTCAGGTTTTTTTTCGCTCTTCCAGTGTATACATACTGTCCTGCAGGAAAAGTAAAGGTCCCCAGTTTCCCGATGGAGATAGAACAGATTTTCCCGACGATAATTCGTAGCTGGTATACACCAGAATTACTATTAGTCATGAAAGTTATGCCAGTGAATACTTCTGTTCCCATTCATTTAAACCGGGAGTGATGATGCGATACCACAGGGGCGGTATGAGGCAAATAACCAGGGTAGTGAGATAGCCATAAGGCATTTGCGGTGCATCTTCATAGGCATCCAATTCCCAGAATTTCACTTTTGGCTTTTCGTGATGTGCGGAATGCCGGGTCAATGAAAACAGCACCATGCTACTCATTCTATGGTTGGTATTCCAGGAATGTTCCGGGCCAACGGGTTGCCCTTCGTTTCGGCTAAGACCATAATGTTCCATATAGTTCACAACCTCAAGGATGAATTTTGCAAATGCTGCCTGGCACAGAAAAAGTATCAGGCCGAAAGCACCGCCGGCAGTATAAAATATCGCACACCACAGTATTGACATGAAATATCCGGTGATCATTCTGTTTTTCAGAGAAACAGTGCTGTATGCTTTTTTCTGGAGTCTTTTCAGCTCATGCTTCCATGCACTGATATGCCCAAATATTGTTGACCGTACGGCAAATGTGTATACATTTTCTCCCTTTCTGGCTGTTGCCGGATCTTCATCCGAACCCACGGTGACATGATGCCCGTACACATGTTCAATGGCAAAGTCAGTATTACAGCTTGCAGACAGAAGCCACCTGCCTTCCAGCATGGCAACTCTGTCTTTTATGCGATGGGTAAGCTCATGACCTACATTTGTACCATACCCTGCAACCATGAATCCCACACCCAGCATAGCTCCTACATAATCAGACCATATATTGGCATTTCTCGCTGCCAGAAAATCATAAGCAAAGAATCCTGACAGTAATTCCCCAATGCCTAAGAAATCCTCACCTGCACTTCCGGATGCCCAGGCAAAACTCAATAGCAGTAGTATAATAATTGGCAGGGCCAGATGCAGGGGAAGTTCAATAAGCCAGGGATGGTTGTATTCAGGGTGAGAGGCATCTTCACCCAGGACAGCATCTCCTCCGATTACCACAATAAATAAAACAACAAGTCCCAGCCACATCCAGTGACCGCCAAGGAATATCCCGATTATTACAGTTGGCGCCAGAATGGGTGTAATGTAGTATCTCAAGTATTTCCACATTTTTTATTTTCTCCTGTATTATTCATAATGTCTGCAATGTTCTGTCAAATGCTACTTTTCCAATGGAAGTCAGTTGAGGCTTGATAATTGAAAAGGACAGCTTGATACCTTTTTTAATCTGTGAATCATCATATGTATTTCTATCCAGAATGGTATGATTTATCCAGTACCACATGATAATCCACTGTGCATCCAGTAAATCATCGATGATATTTAAAGACTGTCTTTTCATTATTTTAATTTTAACCAAATTGGATAAGAGATCATGGTAGCCTTTATTAATAAGTCTTCTCAGTTTTGTGTAATTATCCAATACTCTACTATCCTGCTTTGTGAGATGAACACCTTCAAGAAATAAGAACTGATACGATTGCTGAATTTTAAAAAAGCGGTTAAACAGGGTTGTGAGGTTACTGCTGAAATCTGGAATGGTATCTAATTGAATATTAAATACAGATCCCAGTTCATTACTAAAATTGTCTGAAATAGACCGTATGATATCATTTTTACTCCTGAAATGATAGTACAAATTTCCAGGGCTGATACCCATTTCTTTTGCAATATGATTGGTAGAAATCGCTTTTGTTCCGTGGAGGTTAAAGAGATCAATGGCCGTTGCAATGATTCTCTCTTTTGTATTCATAAATACAAATTAGAGTATTTACTCTAATTTATGCAAGAAAATTGTGGTATTTTTTTACTTTAATCCGGGTTTAGGGATGTGTTAAAGTAAAATTTCATTTCAGAATATGATTTTCAAATATTATGTCACGTTGCTGCTGCCAATCAACCATTTGGATCTCAAGATCACCGCCGGGGCGAGGGATTATTAAAAATAGTAAAGATTATCCTCTTAAATAGTCGTCGGCACCCTCGATCCAATCGGCCCGAGGAGGCGAAAAGGTATCCGTTGCCACCACATCCCCAATAATGAGTGCTTCATGAGGAAGATTGGGGGGAATGATCAACGATTCACCTGCGTGGACATCCACAACCTCGGACTTATCTTCACCCATTAAAAACCGAATTGTCCCCGATTCAATAAATGATATCTGTTCATTTTCATGTTGATGCTGGGGCACTAAACAACCATCCTTGATTTCCAATCGTGCGATCATGGTGTGCTCGCCCCAAATCATTTTACGTTTGATGGATGGACTAACTTGCTCCCATTCAACCGTATCCCAATTGACTTTATTTACCATTGTTTTGCTCATTCTCATTTAGGAATTAAACCATAAAATCTAATGACAAAAGGCTAAAAAAAGTGATTTGAATATTTTCATTTTCTGCAATATTTATATCTTCTTTATGAATTTCAAATCCAATCATAGAGGCAAGAAGTTGATAACTGCCGGGCGGCACATAGGTGATAACAAAATATCCGTCCACATTGGTAGCTGAGCCAATGGATGTCTCGGAGAGGAATACATTAGCGTAAGATATGGGCTCACCTGTTGCATCATCATTCACAAACCCACTGATAGTTGACATTTCTTGTGCGTTAACGGCTATAATAAAAAATAATAGAAGGATATATTTTATGATTTTCATTCCTTTTTTTATTTATTTGTACTGCCTGGTGTTGGTGTAGTGAATTTCACCCAATTATTAGAGCCATCTGGAGATCTTCCCATAGATATATCTGCTTCCTGAACTCCAAATGAGAGAGAATCAATGATTGTTGTGCTATCAGAATCAAAAAGAATAATTGATTCCCCATCAGTTGAAAGTTTTACTCCAATATGTTGAGGACCTTGCTCTTCATCTTTATCCAGCCATAAGATAAGGTATCCTTCTCCTGGAACAGTGGTCAATGTATTGTCTGTTTTAGGGATACGATATAATTCATCCTCAAGGTTATCAGTAATATACATACCTCCAACATCTACTGGGCTTGAGCCAGAGTTATACAATTCTACCCAGTCATCATAATCACCCGCTTCATCTGGACAGCATGCATCATTTTTTGCTAGAAATTCGTTGATAAATAAACCATCTGTATCATTAGAACTATTATCTTCACAGCTAATTATTAACACAAAACATAATAAGAACATATTCGCATACTTAATTTTGTTACTCATCTCTTCTCCTTTTAATTTGATACATAGTTTTTAACTGCATTTTTTCGTTGCAATGCATGGTTTTTTAAGCTTGAGATTGCTGATTGGAAATCACTGGTGGAATTTAAAAAAGTATAGCCATTTTCTTCTTTAAATATCGATTCATTAATTAGTTGTGAATAGTTATCGTATTTAGATATCAATATATCGTAATTAAACGAACCATTTACAGATTCTTCTACAAAAGCATCATATATAGATTTATAATAGTCATTATCATAAAGATATTCGATCAAAGGCCATTGCCCATTCTTTGATAAATTCGAAAAATTTAGATTAAGCGCACCACCTTGCTTACCTGTTTGCAGTGCCTCATTATTATCCCAAGGGATCCATGTCAATTTTTTGGTTTCCGGATTATTATATAGAAAATAATTATGTGTCATTCGGCCATAGGTATCCCAGTTTTGCAATACCGTATTGTAAGCTAAGTATTTAAGAAAATTTTGAGTATCAAAAATAGAATCTAGCTTGGCTTGCCAATCACTGGGACTGTTTGTCCTTAGTTCTGAATGTAATACTGTAAATAGATTTTCTATATCTGCCCAATCAGAATCATCTTCATTGGTGTCTTTTGTAAAGTGATCCTTATTAAAACTTCCCTTCCGAAAACTTGCACCAGCTCCCTCTGGCTTATATAAGTTCCCATTTGATTCACTGAATTGATTTTTAATAACCGTATCATCCATTTCTTCTACAATAGTGTATAAACCAAAATACTGAGAGCCTTCACCATGATCTACATACACTTCACAGAAAGAAGTGTGTGCACTTACAAGTCCAGCTTCATAAAATATCTCACCAGCCACTTTTTCTCTTAAAAATGATCTATCTTCAAAATTATTTTTCAAACTTAATTGTTTAAAACCATAAAATCGTTGATTATCTATTTGCGGGTATTCATCTTCAAATTCGTCAAAATCTAATTTGAATGATAACTTCAAAAGTCCACGTGACCATGTACTTACTAAACTTGAATTTCCTTTAAAACGGACACCTGCTCGATACCACTTTTTACCATTATATATAATATCTCCTGGTACCCACATGGGATCTTCAGAATCATCTAAACCTCCTGGTGGGCCGCCTCCTGGTGGACCACCCCCTGGTGGACCGCCTCCTTGACCTGGCTCTCCATGTAAGGACTTCATATCACTTAGCATTAAATCCCAACGGTCACTATTAATAATGATATCAATTCGTTTTACTTCATCATTTGGAAAAACTTCTGAAAAATTTGGCGTGGTTAACTTACCATGCGATTCTTGTGACCAATCATCTACCGTAAAATCTTTATCATTAAATATAATTCCATTGGATTCTGGCGATGTTTCATCTGAATTTTCACAGCTGATTAAACAAAACATTCCAAAAAATAAAGTCAAGATTTTATTACGTTTAATTGTTTTCATAACCTAATCAGACTACAATTATCATTGATGGTTAATAAATATAATATTAATTATTTCTCGCAAATTCAAGTTGGTCCATGAACTCATACAAATTGTTTTCCCACTCTTGCATGGACAAAGCATCTGAATGTCCCTCGTCAGCTTCTTGGGTAGCTGCTCTTATTTGATCTGACCATGCAACGATTAAGCCGTTTACATTACTGGCAGAAAAAGGACCGTTAATAAATTTTGTTTTTAAATCTTTGTATTCCTGTTCATATGATGCCCAACCTCTGATCAGTTTATCACAGGCTGCGGACCATTGATAAATACCGAACGCCCCATAAGGAAAAGGCTGGCAATTATTACTGGTTTCCCCCCAATCATCTGCTATGGGTGTCACTGGATTGGCGTTGCTTAATATATTTTCAAATGCGTTATCTAAGTCCCAGGGTATTAGATTTATTTTTTGATTGTTGGGTTCTTCATACCAATAATAATTATGACTGCTGCATCCACCTTGTTCACAATACCAATGAAATGGTCCGTCGTCATTTCGAATCCCCCGATCAACCACTGCAAATGAAACAATTTTATTAATATCCATATATTCTGAAATAATATTTTGAAGTTCAGTATTTGGAGCATTGGATAATTTTTCTGCGAAATTACTCATTATGGCTACGGATGGGTTATCATCCTCATTTGTTTTCAGAGCACCAATAAACGATTGTGGATTCGTAGGTGTGCCATCATTGTATAAAGGCCATACCTCTTTATATACATTTCCATTCTGATCATCAAAATGATAATCGGTAAAGGAACCATCTATTTGTTCAGTAAGTGCATATAACCCCGAATACTCACCATTAATCATCAATCGTGCGTGGACGGAGCGAGGTGCCTCCACCCCCATAGATCTGAATAGCCAATACCCTAATCGTTCATGCAACTGAGTCGGGTCAAGGTTCTGAGAATGAAATTGCAGCTTTTTAAGATCATAAAATCTCTCATCTCTGCCCTTCCAATTGATTTTAACTTTCATTGATAATTTAGTACAGATTTTTTCCCCAGAAGGCTCAAAAACATTAGGCCCATCTACACACCCAACAAATGCCCCAATACTGCCTTTATACCTGATACCTACAGGACTAATTGTGTCCCCTTCAAAAATGAGCATCCCCTCAACATATTGTTCTGCAACGGGATCACTATCAATTTTTTCCAGATCTTCTTTAGGTAATTTTAACTCAAATGTATGCAGCACATTCTGATCAAAAATAAACTCAGATCCTAAATTAAGGTACTGTTCATCACCCTTTGGGTTTATAGTAGGCACAATGAAATTGAGGTCTGCACCATCATCCTCATTATCAGTACAAGACAGTAGGGTTAATAATATAATTTTGAGCCAGAGGTGTTTCATTTTATGGTCATTTGATCAACAATAGCCTGACATTTAGCAGCAGCGCCTTTTTCGACCATCATTAAAAATACTTTCTTCCCAAACTCATCTTTTCGCTCAAATCTTCTAGATAGTCCTAATGGTGATTCTCTTGTTAGTAATTTTAAGAAAACACAAGCTGCCAAATAAGACCCAACCGCAGATGGATGTTTATTGTCGCTTGTGAAAATGGGTATTTCTGGATGTTGTTTTTGAAATAATCTAAATGCAGTCCCAACAGGTGCTATTGTTGAGCCTGTCTTATTGTAAACAGGTTGCAAAGCATGTTGGACTGGATCAACACCCTCATATTTCTTTTGACTAATAGCAGGAAACATCCATGTCCCATAAATAACCCCTTTCCCTTGATTGGATTCTACTAGTTGAATAAAACGATTGAAATATTCCTTAGACTCCTCAGGTTTAATTAAAGGATTTGAACTATAATCTTGTAACACCACGATTGTAAATGATCCATCTTCAATTAATTCCTTCGTATTTAAATCCTTATCTCCATTCCAATGTTGTTTAAGGGTTGCGCCACCTGCTGTTGATTGATGAATATCTAAAAATATTCCTTTTTCTTCTGCCATGGATTCAACAATAGATGGAAGATTCCAGTAATAAGTGAAACTATTCCCTACAAAAAGTATTTTCTCTTCATCCTGGATAACAATTTGCTGATCAGGCGTTTTTGGAAAAGGATTTTCTTGCCCAACTAATAAGGAAAATACAAATAATATGAGCCAGAGGCGTTTCATACTGGAATTTACACAGTATTGTCCCATAAACAAAAAAGACCACGATGGTAGTTATTGTATTTAATCATTAATTTCAGTGGTAAATAAATATGTCAAGTAACCCGCAAATAACAATTGCCCTGGATGCCATGGGCGGTGATAATGGAATTAAACCCAATGTGAAAGGTGCCGTAATTGCTGCAAAATCTCATCCTGTTCGAATACTTTTGGTTGGCGATAAACAAGAACTAAGTAAGTCCCTGAAAGGCGAATCCTATCCGGATGGGTCTATTGAAATCATTCATGCGTCACATACAATTGAAATGGATGAATCTCCCCGAGAAGCAATCGAAGAAAAACCGGATGCCTCAATCCTGGTGGCGATGCAATTGGTGCAAGAAGGGAAAGCAGATTCTCTGGTGTCGGCCGGTAGTACCGGCACTATTATTCTTGCAGCCGCAAAATATTTGACACGGATTCTCGGTGTACGGCGGACGGCTATTGCGACGGTTTACCCCACCATGAATGAATTTAGGAAAAATGACCACCTTGCTCTGGTGTTGGATGTGGGCGCCAATGTACAATGCGGCGCAGAAGAATTGGTTCAGTTTGCCATTATGGGCGCTGCGTATGTCTCAAATATACGGGGTGTGGAAAATCCAACTGTGGCCCTTTTGAACATCGGAGAGGAAGCCACCAAAGGTGGCGAACATATGCAAAGCGCATTTAAGTTATTAAAAAATACACCCAACCTGAATTTTGTTGGAAATGTAGAAGGTAAAGATATTTTACGCGGCGTGGTGGACGTGGTGGTAACAGAAGGGTTTGTGGGAAATATTGTTATTAAAACTCTTGAAGGCGCTGCGCGGAGTTTACGTCAGCTTACCAAAATGGCTTTTAAAGCCAGAATTGCATGGAAATTGGGACTTCTGTTTTTACGAAAAGGATTAAACATGCTTAAAGAGATAACCGATTATGCTGAATATGGCGGCGCTCCCCTGCTGGGTTTTGAAAAGATGGTTATTATTGCGCATGGACGATCCAATGAAAAAGCAATTTCAAATGCAATTAAAGTTGCAGGGAAATGTGTTAGAGATGATGTATGCGGTCAAATTAAAAACTATATAACTGAATTAGAGGGTAAGTCTGGGTTGGAATACGAACGGTTAAGCCAGGAACTATAAACAAAAAAGCCCCACGCTTAGGTGAGGCTCATTTGTGGTTATAGCGTTCAGACTACTTCAATAATACCATTTTCCGAGTTTTAACATATTGATTTGCCCGAAGCTGGTATAAGTAAACACCTGCACCCACAGGGTCACCATAATCATTAGTGCCATGCCAAGTTACTGAATGGTAACCAGCAGAAGTATTTTGGTAATCAAATGTTCTCACTTTCTGTCCCAGCATATTGTAAATGGTTAAGGTCATATCACTTACCTCTGGTAGGTCAAAGCGTAATGTCGTAGATGGGTTAAATGGGTTGGGGTAGTTTTCATGGAGAGCAAACACAGTTGGTATGCCTTCACTTACCGTTGACAGGTATTCATAGCGATCAATAAATAATATTCTATCTTCACCTGTAATCTTAGTTGTATCGATTCCATCCGTGGCGCTCACTGTGAATTTCATTGTAACCCTTGGAAGAAAAGGGATATCGCTGAACAGTTCTGTAGCTAGATCCTCGTAGGTTTTATTTAAAATTGTATCCTTTGTAACATAAAGCAATTTCTTTGGCATTACTCCCACTCCACCAAACACCAGATAATCCAAAGAAGATGCTGCACCTATTTTCAAACTGGGAGTCCAAGATAATGAATGTGTAGTATTCCCATTGTTACTATTTACAATAATGGTATCTGATAATGTGGTTTTCCATTCAAATGATGTAGGGGGCACATTAAGATTATTTATATCAAATCCACCATCGTGGAAACTCTGAGCTATCTTATCAGCATCCTTTAACTTGACGAGAGATGAGATGTTATCGGTCCCAAGACCAGCCACTGCGCTAATGACAACTTCTATTGTATCTCCTAAGAGCAATTGATAGGGTCCAGTATTCAACACAAGGCGACGATCACCAGGAGGCAAACTAATACCATCGACCCATCCAGTTCCTGTTACAGGGTCACCTGCCAAAACAAATTTTTCTGGCTGATTTGTTATCGGATCAACAAAAGGTGATTGCGTTGGATATTCAGGTCTAGGTAGATAACCCTGCATTAAGTTGTACCATTGCAAGGTTCCAGAGTAATCGTTATTATCTGGGTCATCTACAGATGAGCCACTAGCAAAGTAAGTAAAACTCGACATTTGACTATCAAGAAAATCGTAGCCAACTGCTGGTACTGCTAGATTATAGGTATCTTTAAAAACGGAATCGGTAGGATAAGCATTATACGAATAACCCATATTAAGAAGGGTGTCAAGCCCTGCATAATCATCAGTATGGTCTCCAATATCTGGATCAACAAATTGAGTTAGATAAAATGAGTCCACTTGTGCTTCTGTAGAACCACCAGGGAGACCCGTATAGATTAATCGAATTCTTTTGTAAATCACTTGATCTAAAATCTCAACAGAATTATAACCCCATATAGTCATTTGCATTTCTATTCCAATAGGAGGAGAGCCCCAAATGGATGTGTTTTCCAAATCGTTAGCGACCAGCCAAATAGTTTGAGGTGCATTTTCTACACCTGGTAAGTCACCAACCCACCTACTCCCATCCCATGTAGGAGCAGTATAAATACCATCTCCATTTGAATCTACAAACGGTGCTCCTTCATTTGCTGGCCATTCTTCCCAGTCATGCTGGTATTGATCTCGCACTTCATTTATATCATCCTCTGTCAATAGATCAGGAGACATATTTTTGTATATTGATACATCATCTGAAAGGTCAGCAGCTCTCCAATCACTTCTGACACGCCAAATTTGCTGATCCCATGAATTCTCAACAAAATCAGATGTTTTGATTTTACCATCTGAGTCGAGGAGGACTTTTCCAGCTCTGAGGCCACTATTATACATCGAACCATTCACACGAATTATTGGCAAACCATCTCCACTTCCATCGGTTAAAAGATTACCATCATTATCAAATCCAATTTTATCGCTGACCTTCCCCCCCCATATAATACCCTCTGTGAAAATTATATTTCCTGCATGTTTTGGGAAATGACCTGAAGACCCATGCCTAGTTCCATTCCATTGAAACATACCTTTATGATCTATTTGCATAGAGAACTTATTAATATTGAAAAATGTTTGTTGGGGGCCATTATCATCAGCGATGGTAAAACTAATAAGCAATGAAAAAAGAATAGTGATTTTCTTCATGATGAACTCCCTATAAGTGTAGATTTATTACAGTGTAACTTAACAGAGGCCGTTTCATTTCAGCAATACCATCTTTCGGGTCTTAACAAAGCCCTTAGTCTGGATCTGGTAATAGTAAATTCTCGAGAATTGCAGCGTACCCTGCCAATGCCGTTGGATCGACCGATAGGGGGACTATTGAGACCCCGGTTCCAGATACCGATCAAAGTGAGCTACGAGCTTGCCAAATAGGTAGCGAGCGTAGTGGGTCGGGCGTGTCCAGCCATGGGTTGCCCCGGGAGCGAAGGCAAAATCAAAGTCCTTGCCTAAGCGCATCAACTCTTCCGCCAGCACCACCGTCGTCTTGAATGGCACCACGTCGTCCTGCATTCCATGGATGATAAGCAGGTGATCCTCCAAGTTGCCTGCGTATTGTGCGGCGCCCC